>LNFM01001067.1_pt1 | contig 66533 bp, 67 predicted proteins | sample 596031 | NCBI WGS metagenome assembly LNFM01 (sample SAMN04254537, study PRJNA301005) | activated carbon metagenome | isolation source: dual media filters at the Ann Arbor, Michigan drinking water treatment plant | place: USA: Ann Arbor
TGCTTGAGCGCTACAAAGCGCAGCTCAACCCATTGATCTGCCTGAGTGAATCGCTGGGTTATACGAGCGGCAACAGTTAACTCAGACATAGCCTAAGTGAATGGCACTTCCGGCGCTAGCGCGGCTGAATATGTGCAATCAGCAACTGTAGACTTTCCTGCCCACGGTATTCATTGACGTCCAGCTTGTAGGCCAGCTCGACCCAGCGCACGGTCGGGTTCGGCCAGACTTCGCGATCCACACCAAAGGCGATGCCATCGAGTTGCACGCTGCCGCATTCGCTTTTCAACACAACCTTGAGGTGGCGCTCGCCGACTACACGCTGCTGCACCAACTGGAACACGCCATGGAACAGCGGCTCCGGGAAGTGCTGCCCCCACGGCCCGGCATTGCGCAATTCCTTGGCCAGCGGCAAGTGGAACTCTTCAATCGAGAGTGCTCCATCGGAGAGCAAACGACCGGTGAGATCGTCCTCGCAGAGCTGGCGACGCACTTCGGCATCGAAAGCAGCAGCAAAGTCGGCGAAATTGGCTTCGGGCAACGACAAGCCCGCAGCCATGGCATGCCCACCGAACTTGCTGATCAGCTGCGGGTGTTTGGCGGCTACAGCATCCAGCGCATCACGGATATGAAAACCCGGCACCGAACGCGCCGAACCTTTCAGCACACCATCGCCCGCATCGGCAAAGGCAATCGTCGGGCGGTGATAACGCTCTTTCATCCGTGAGGCGAGAATGCCGATGACGCCCTGGTGCCAGTCGGGCTCGAACAGGCACAGGCCGAACGGCATATCTTCTAGCGGCAAGTCCTTGAGCTGGGCCAACGCCTCACGCTGCATGCCTTGCTCAATGGCCTTGCGGTCCTGATTGAGCTGATCCAACTGCACGGCCATGTCACGTGCCAGGGCTTCGTCTTCACACAGCAGGCATTCGATGCCCAGCGCCATGTCATCCAACCGCCCGGCCGCATTCAACCGTGGGCCGAGGATAAAGCCCAGGTCGGTGGAGGTGATACGCCGATGATCGCGCCCGGCCACTTCCAGAATCGCGCGCAAACCCGCTCGCGCCCGCCCGGCACGAATGCGCGCCAAACCCTGATGAACCAGAATGCGGTTGTTGGCATCCAACGGCACTACGTCGGCCACGCTGCCCAGCGCGACCAAATCCAGCAGTTCACCGAGGTTCGGCTCCGGGCGCTGCGCGCTAAACCAGCCGATGTCACGCAGCCGTGCGCGCAACGCCAGTAGCACATAAAACATCACACCCACCCCGGCCAATGCCTTGCTGGGGAACTCGCAGCCCGGCTGGTTAGGGTTGACGATGGCATCCGCTGCAGGCAACTCGGCTCCGGGCAGGTGGTGGTCGGTGACCAGCACAGTCAAACCCGCCGCCTTGGCCGCCGCCACACCCTCGACACTGGAAATGCCGTTATCCACGGTGATCAACAACTGCGGCGCACGCTCAAGCGCCACCGCGACAATTTCCGGGGTCAGGCCGTAGCCATATTCGAAGCGATTGGGCACCAGGTAATCGACGTGCGCCGCACCCAGCATGCGCAGACCGAGCACCCCAACTGTGCTGGCGGTGGCACCGTCGGCATCGAAGTCGCCCACGATCAGCATGCGCTGGCCTTGCTGAAGCCCCAGCACCAGCAAATCGACCGCCGCGTCCATACCCTTGAGCTGCTGATACGGAATCAACCGCGCCAGGCCTTTATCCAACTCAGCGGCGGATTGCACACCACGGGCGGCATACAGGCGGGTCAACAGCGGCGGCAAAGCGCCCAGATCAGGCAGGGTGGCGGGTAGCGGACGGGCTTCGATACGCATGGGCATTCTTTTTCGTGTAGGGCGGACGCGAAGCGTCACCGGCTGTATTCCCACGCTGTAGCGTTGGAACAATCATCACGCCACTTGTGTAGGAGCCAGCTTGCCGGCGATCATGATCGATCACAGCGCCAGCAAGCTGGCTCCTACAGGACGGCTTATCGTTCGCCGATCAGCCACTCGATCGGCAGCTCATGCTGGCCGCGCTCATCGGTGACGAACAGCTCGCCGTCGCTGATCATCACGCTCCAGTTCAGCGAACGCGGCATGTCCAGCGCCAGATTGGCCAAGGCGTCTTGGTCGAGAGCCACAACATTGATGTTCTTTAGGCTGCGCACCGGATCAAGCGCTTTGGTCTGCCACACGCGCAGGTTGCCATAGGCCACCAGGCTGAATTTCTCGGTACGCCGCGAACACCAGGTGATGCGGTCACTGTCCGGCTGGCCGACTTCAATCCAATGCAGCACACGGTCATCCAGGCTCTTTTCCCACAGCGCTGGCTCATCCACATCCGACAGACCACGACCGAACGCCAGGTGCTCGTGATAGAACAAGGCATAGGCCACCAGCCGCGCGGCCAGCCGCTCTTCGGTTTCCGACGGGTGCTTGGCCACGGTGAAACGCAGGTTTTCATAGACACTGCGGTCCATGTCGGTGAGGTTTAGCTCGATTTTGTAGGTGGTAGACGGCAGGGCCATGGACGGGGCTTCTTGACTGGTCGAATAAGCCGGCAAGTCTACCCGATGCCGCCCGCTCACGTTAGAGTCGCAGACTAGGGTCTGTTGCCGTTTCGTCGCGAGCCGCGTTGCCGCGCAAAATCTCGCCAGGCTAGGCGGAGGATGCAGGTAATGGTTATTCCCTTGCCAAGTCCTCCAACACCGCATGGCGAGATTTTCCGCGCAACCCGAAGGGCCGGGCCTGTTTTAGCGCGATACTGCGTTTCTCGACACTCATTTGGAACAGCCAAACTTCGTGTCTCGTGCCTTGCCTCGCGCTAAAACAGGCTCCGGCGCGACCGCGAACGAAATGGCAACAGACCCTAAGCCTGATGGATGGAAACCCGATGCAGCTGCCCAACAAACCCCTCACCGGCCTGAAAGTGATCGAACTCGGCACGCTGATCGCCGGCCCCTTTGCCTCGCGCATTTGTGCCGAGTTTGGTGCCGAGGTGATCAAGGTCGAGTCGCCCGACGGCGGCGACCCACTGCGCAAGTGGCGCAAGCTCTATGAAGGCACGTCGCTGTGGTGGTTTGTGCAGGCACGCAACAAGCAGTCGATCAGCCTTAACCTCAAGCATGAGGCCGGGCGCGAGGTGTTGAAAAAGCTGCTTGGCGAAGCGGACATTCTGATTGAGAACTTCCGTCCCGGCGTGCTGGAAAAGCTCGGTTTGGGCTGGGACGTGCTGCACGCACTCAACCCGAAGCTGGTGATGGTGCGCCTGTCTGGCTTTGGCCAAACCGGGCCGATGAAGGATCAACCCGGTTTCGGCGCCGTGGGCGAATCCATGGGTGGACTGCGTTACATCACCGGTTTCGAGGATCGCCCGCCGGTACGCACCGGCATCAGTATTGGCGATTCGATTGCCGCGCTGTGGGGCGTGATTGGCGCGCTGATGGCGCTGCGCCATCGCGAGGTCAACGGCGGCAGCGGCCAAGTGGTGGACGTGGCGCTGTATGAAGCGATCTTCGCGATGATGGAGTCCATGGTGCCGGAGTTCGATGTGTTCGGTTTTATCCGCGAGCGCACCGGCAACATCATGCCCGGCATCACGCCCTCCTCCATCCACACCAGCGCCGACGGCAAACACATCCAGATCGGCGCCAACGGCGACGCGATCTTCAAACGCTTTATGCAGGCCATCGACCGCTCTGACCTGGCCGACGACGTGACCTTGGCCAGCAATGACGGCCGCGATGCGCGACGCGATGAAATTTATGGCGTTATCGACCGCTGGGTTGGCTCGCTACCATTGGAGCAGGTGCTGGCAACGCTGAACCAAGCCGAGGTGCCGGCCAGCCGAATCTTCAGCGCCGAAGACATGTTCCACGACCCGCAATTCCTTGCGCGCGAAATGCTCTTGTCGGCCACGCTGCCAGATGGCAAAGCCTTCAAGATGCCCGGCATCGTACCCAAGCTCAGCGACACACCGGGCGCAGTGGACTCAGTCGGCCCGGCACTTGGCGAGCACAACCAACGCATCCTGCTCGCACTTGGCTACAGCGAGGCGCAAATTGCCGAGCTGAAAAGCCTTGGCGCTATTTGAGCCGTGCTGATTTCCAATCCACTCACCAGCCCAGCCCACAGCCTGGCCTGTGAGCTGCGCGACTACCCTGAGTGGCATCGGGGGCGCAACCGTTACGCCGTGTGGGCGCTGCCTGTGCAATGCCCCACTCTGCTGGCGCACATTGACCGCGTGCAGCAACAGTTGAGCGACGTGTTGCACCCACCCGGACGCCGCCAAGCGCACATCACGCTCTTCGTTTGCGGTTTTATCAGCGGCAACGCGCGTCTTGATGACGACTTCAGCAAGCAACACCTGCAGCAGCAACTCAAGGCTATGGGCCGTCAATCACGGCAGCCATTGGATCTGCTGATTGGTCAGCCCGACAGCTTTGCCAGCGCCGCTTTTCTGCCGGCCCACGACCCCTCCGGGCAGTTGCACAACTGGCGCACACGGCTGAGCGAGCAAAGCACCGAAGTACGACAAAGCCCCTATCACGCGCACATCACCCTCGGCCTTTATCGGCGAAGTGTGGATGCCGCTTTGCTCCGCGCGCGCCTGGCTGAACTGGCTGAAGAGGCACCACGTCAGCTGCGGGTAAAAAGCCTGCAGCTCTGCCACTACCGCGCACGCCAACTGTTTAGCCCACTGCGGGTGCGCCACAGCCTGCAACTCGGGGGCTAACAGCCACCCATAAAAAAACCGGCCTCTTGCGGGGGCCGGTTTTTTTCAACAGCAGCAGCCGTTACAGCGGCTTGCCACGGTTACCGTGCTGCGCCACAAAGGCTTGAACAGTTTTCAGGTCGTTGGCCAGCACCGTGCAACGCTCTTCACGCTCGAACAGATCGGCCAAATGCGCTGGTAATGCTGGCGCTTGACCAACACCTGCCTTCTCCACAGCTTCGGGGAACTTGACCGGATGCGCCGTGCCCAGAATCACCATAGGTGTCGCCAAGCTGCGACGGCACTCACGGGCGGCGCGCACGCCAATCGCCGTGTGCGGATCGAGCAACTCGCCACATTCGTTAAAGACGTCGGTGATGGTTTCGCACGTCTGCGCATCATCCACTGCCAGCGAATCAAACAGTTTGCGCGCTTCAGCCCAACGACCTTCCTCGACGCTAAAGCCGCCACCCTGTTTGAAGTTAGCCATCAATTCAGCAATGGCCGCGCCGTTACGACCGTGCAGATCAAACAGCAGGCGCTCGAAGTTCGACGACACCATGATGTCCATGGACGGCGACAACGTCGGATGCAGGGTTTCCTTAACGTACTGATTGCCGCTCATAAAGCGGTGCAGGATGTCGTTGCGGTTGGTGGCGACGATCAGCTGGCTGATCGGCAAGCCCATGTTGCGCGCCAGGTAGCCGGCGAAGATGTCACCGAAGTTGCCGGTTGGCACCGAGAACGCGATAGAACGCGCCGGGCCGCCGAGCTGCAGAGCCGCGTGAAAGTAGTAAACGATCTGGGCCATGATCCGCGCCCAGTTGATCGAGTTGACTGCCACCAAGCGAGTGCCCTTGAGGAAGCCCTGGTCAGCGAAGCTGTCCTTGACCATTTCCTGGCAGTCATCAAAGTTGCCTTCGATGGCGATATTGTGAATATTGTCGCCGAGGATGGTGGTCATCTGCCGGCGCTGCACCTCGGACACACGGTTGTGTGGGTGCATGATGAAAATATCGACATTCTCACAGGCCTTGCAGCCTTCGATCGCCGCCGAACCGGTATCACCGGAAGTCGCACCCATGATCACCACGCGCTCGTTGCGCTTGGCCAGCACGTAATCGAGCAGACGACCGAGCAGTTGCAGGGCGAAGTCTTTGAAAGCCAGGGTCGGGCCGTGGAACAGTTCCAGCACCCACTCGTTACCGCTCAGCTGACGCAGCGGTGCGACGGCGCTATGGGCGAATACACCCTGCTCCGAGGTCGAGTAGGTTTCTTCAAGAATCTTCTTAAAATCCGCATCCGGAATACTGCCGGTGACGAACGGGCGCATCACGCGGAAGGCCAGTTCGTGATACGGCAGGCCAGCCCAAGAGGCGATTTCTTCCTGAGTAAAGCGCGGCAGGTTTTCCGGGACATACAGGCCGCCATCGCTGGCCAGGCCGGCGAGCAGCACATCTTCGAAATTCAGGGCCGGTGCCTGGCCACGGGTACTGATATAGCGCATAGGGGCAAACCTTCGGTTAAATCTTCAAGAGCCGCCGCAGCTTAGCCACGGCGCCCGAAATGGATTAGTTCAGCTGCTCGACGCGGATACGCACAACGCTGCCGACCACATCGGTCAAGGCTTCAAGGGCGCTGATGGCCTCGTTGATTTGCGCTTCACGCACACGATGGGTAACCAGGATCATCGGCACCAGGCCGTCTTGCTCCTCGGCTTCCTTCTGCATGATCGACTCGATGTTGATGCCACGCGCCGACAGGATGCTCGCCACCTGAGCCAGCACGCCCGGATGGTCCTTGGCCTGAATGCGCAGGTAATAGGCGCTCTCACAGGCTTCGATCGGCAGAATCGGGTGATCAGAAAGCGCGTCGGGCTGGAAGGCCAAATGCGGCACACGGTTGGTCGGATCCGCGGTCAGCGCACGCACCACGTCAACCACGTCGGCGATGACTGAAGAGGCGGTTGGCTCCATGCCTGCGCCAGCGCCGTAGAACAGGGTGCTGCCGGCAGCGTCACCGTTAACCATAACCGCGTTCATCACACCGTTCACGTTGGCGATCAGGCGGTCGGCTGGAATCAGCGTCGGGTGTACACGCAGTTCGATACCGGCTTCAGTGCGACGGGCAACACCGAGGTGCTTGATGCGATAGCCCAAGGCTTCTGCATAGTTCACGTCAGCGGTGGTCAGTTTGGTGATGCCTTCGGTGTAGGCCTTGTCGAACTGCAGAGGAATACCAAAGGCGATGGACGCCAAGATGGTCAGCTTATGAGCAGCATCAATGCCCTCGACATCGAAGGTCGGATCGGCTTCGGCATAACCCAGCGCCTGCGCCTCGGCCAGCACGTCTTCGAAGGTGCGACCCTTCTCGCGCATTTCGCTGAGGATAAAGTTACCGGTGCCGTTGATGATGCCGGCCAGCCAGTTGATGCGGTTGGCCGCCAGGCCCTCACGAATCGCCTTGATCACTGGAATGCCGCCGGCAACAGCCGCTTCAAAGGCGACGATCACACCCTTCTCGCGCGCTTTGGCGAAGATTTCATTGCCGTGCACGGCAATCAGCGCCTTGTTGGCGGTGACCACGTGCTTGCCGTTTTCGATGGCTTTGAGCACCAGGTCCTTGGCTAGGGTGTAACCACCGATCAGCTCGATAACGATATCGATCTCAGGGTTGTTCACCAGCTCGAAAACGTCGCTGGTCAGGCTAATACCGGTCGTATCGTACTGCGGCTTAGGCGAGCGAATGGCAATCTGGGCAACTTCAATACCACGCCCTGCGCGCCGGGTAATTTCCTCGGCATTTCGCTTGAGTACATTCAATGTACCGCCACCAACGGTACCCAGCCCACAGATGCCTACTTTCACCGGTTTCACACTGAACTCCCCATCTGCACTGCGTAAAACGGCCGGAGCAAGCCCCGGCCGTAGAAAAAGAGCCGCACCATACGAAGCGGCTGTTTATTAGTCAATCAGGTGCCGCTTCAGATCACTTGGATTCCAGGGCAATTTTCGCCAACTGCGGGGCTGGCTGGTAACCCGGAATGATCTTACCGTTGGCCAACACGATAGCGGGCGTGCCACTCACACCAATCATTTGGCCCAGCGCATATTGCTTGGCCACCGGATTTTCACACGCAACATCCGCGACAGGCTGGCTGGTTTTGGCGCGATCCATGGCATTCAAAGGATCCTTGGCGCACCACACGTTTGCCAACTCTTTGGCTGCGGCGCTCTCCAAGCCCTGGCGAGGAAACGCCAGGTAGCGCACCTCTACACCCAAGCGATTAAGCTCGGGGACTTCGCTGTGCAATTTCTGGCAGTAACCGCAGTCGGTATCGGTAAAAACAGTGATATGGGTTTTTGGCTGCTTGGGCGCAAACACCACCATCTCAGAGACTGGAATGGCCGCCATCAGTTTGGCCACACCCTGGGTTTCCGCCGCTTCGGTCAGGTTCACCGGCTTACCGTCTTTGACCTGAAACAAATAACCCTGCAGGAGAAACTGGCCATCTTCACTGGCATACAGCTGGCGACCGCCCTGCAGCTGCACCTGATACAAACCATTCATCGGGCTTTCAGCAATCGCTTCAATCGGCAGCTCAGGATCAATCGCTTTGAGGGTGTTGCGAATAGCCTGATCGGGATCGGCAGCCACACCAACAGTGCTAGCCAGACCAAGGGCCAATGCAACGACAACGCGGTTCAAACGCATACAAACTCCTGCTGAAAGACGCTCAAGCGAATAATCGCCACAGCCTACCATAGAAGGCCTATTGACCGACCACGGCAGGCCAGGCGGCGCTCTCAGCCGCGTGGATGGTGCTGGGCATGCAACTCCTGCAACCGAGCTTGGGCAATGTGGGTATAAATCTGCGTGGTCGATAAATCGCTATGCCCCAACAACATCTGCACTACGCGCAAATCTGCACCATGGTTAAGCAGGTGGGTGGCGAATGCATGGCGCAGGGTATGCGGCGACAGACTTTTGCTGACACCCGCGACCTGTGCGTGATGCTTGATGCGATACCAAAACGTCTGCCGCGTCATCTGCTCGCCGCGCAGACTGGGAAAGACCACATCACTGGGCCGACCATCAAGCAAGAATGGTCGCGCCTCTTTGCTGTAGCGCTCAATCCAGGCAATCGCCTCCTCACCCAAGGGCACCAAGCGCTCCTTGCTACCTTTGCCAAACACGCGCAACACGCCTTGACGCAAATTGACCTGTTCAAGGGTCAACGCGATCAGCTCACTGACGCGTAAACCACTGGCATAGAGCACCTCCAGCATCGCCCGGTCACGCAAGCCGATGGGGTCATCCAAATCGGGCGCTCCCAGCAACGCCTCCACATCAGCCTCGGACAATGATTTAGGCAAAGGCCGCCCCAACTGTGGCAACTCAACCTGCAACGTCGGATCACGGTTGATTAACTGGTCACGCAAAAGAAAGCGATAAAACCCGCGCAACCCCGAGAGCAAACGCGCGGTGGAGCGCGCCTTGTAACCCTGATTTAAACGCCATGCCAGATGATCAAGAATCAACTCGCGCCCAACATCGGCGAGTTGCACATCAATCGCCTGCAGCCAGCCGTTGAACAACGCCAAGTCGCTGCGATAGGCCGACTGGGTATGGGCAGACAAGCCTTTTTCCAGCCATAGCGACTCAACAAAACGATCAATCAGTGGATGGTCGACAGCGGGCATTAAGTGACCTCGGTTATTCAAGTGCCTAGTGTCTACGAGACAAGCCGCTCAGGACAGCATCGTCATCGCGCGACAAATCGTGGACTGGTCGACCGGCGGTTGTCATATGCAGCAAAAAGCCAGCGTCACCCTATCTTTGGGCGGGTGACAGATGTTTATTTGCAGACCATGATTGCATGAAGCCACTAGTGAACCACGGGTCATCGCGATGTCCAGCCAACAGCATTCACGCATTGGTCAGATCCTGATCAACAAGGGACTGATCACCCGCAGCCAATTGGATGCGGCGATTCAACTGCAGCTGACCAACCATAAGCGCCTAGGCGAAACCCTGATCGAGCAGGGCTGGATTACTGAGCGGCAGTTGAAAAAAGCGCTCAGCAAACAGACCAATTTGCGCCTGGCTGCCACGCTTGTGGCTGCATTGATGATGCCCTTTCAGCCTTCACTGGCGAACACTCGCCTTGAGCTAGAAACTGTCACCAGTCAGAACATTGACCCGATAGGCATGCAAGAGCTGTCTGAAGTCGAGCTAAGGGACGTTTCAGCCCAGGGTCTTGAAGTCAGCTTGCCTGGCTTGTTCCTTCAGGCCGAAAACGGTAACGGCATCGACACCGTTAAACAGTTATCCCGATTACTGTTGCCTGTGCTCGATAGCCTCCAGGCGGAAACATCGCTGCATGACGTGCACTACGACACCAGCAAACTGACTTCGATTATCAACCCCGACGGCTCGGTGAACGTTCGCCTGCCCAGCTCAATTGGTGAGCTGCGCTTCGACAACATTCGTGTCGCCGGGGCTGCACCCGGACAAAGCTTTGGCAGCCTGAGTCTGCACGACATTGATCTCTCCCAGGCTTCCTTGAAAATCAGCATGCGCTGATTATTTTCCACACTGCCAGAACGAAAAAAGCAGCCCGAAGGCTGCTTTTTTATGGAAAGACCGAGACTTAGCCCAGTTTTTCCTTGATGCGAGCTGCCTTACCAGACAGGTCACGCAGGTAGTACAGCTTGGCTTTACGCACGTCACCGCGACGCTTAACAGCCAGGCTGTCAACCAGCGGGCTGTAGGTCTGGAAAGTACGCTCAACGCCAACACCGTTGGAGATCTTACGAACAGTGAAAGCACTGTTCAGACCACGGTTACGTTTGGCGATTACAACGCCTTCGAATGCCTGCAGACGCTGGCGGTCGCCTTCTTTCACTTTAACCTGGACAACAACAGTGTCACCTGGCGCGAAAGTCGGGATTTCTTTGCCCATCTGCTCAGCTTCAAGCTGCTGAATAATCTTGTTGGTCATGCTGCGCTCCTAAGACAGGCCTTAGCCGGTCATCGATACATTAACTATCGTCCCGCTGGCGGACGTATTCCTCCAGCAGCTTTTTCTCTTCTCCAGAAAGCGAGCGGCTTTCCAGAAGATCGGCACGTCGTTCGTAGGTCCGCGCAAGGGACTGCTGCAAACGCCAGCGCCGGATGTGTTCGTGGTTGCCACTTAGCAACACGTCGGGAACACGTTTATCCGCATACACCTCCGGACGGGTGTAGTGCGGGCAGTCGAGTAAACCATCCGTAAAGGAGTCTTCCTCGGCCGAATCTGCATGACCCAATGCACCAGGCAATAGGCGCGTTACCGCGTCGATCAGCACCATGGCCGGCAGCTCACCGCCAGACAGGACGTAATCCCCAATCGACCATTCTTCATCGACATGCGCCTCAATAAAGCGCTCATCAATGCCTTCGTAGCGACCGGCGATGAGGATTAAAGCCTCAACATTTACCAGTTCGCGTACTGCTGACTGAGTCAGCTGGCGACCCTGCGGCGAGAGGTAAATCACCTTCGCTTTTTCACCTGCGGCGTGCTTGGCATCGAGCAAAGCGTCCTCAAGTGGCTTGATCTTCATCACCATGCCGGGGCCACCACCAAAAGGCCGATCGTCCACAGTGTGGTGGCGGTCAGTGGTGTAGCTTCGCGGATTCCAACAGGTCAGTTGCAACAAGCCCTGTTTCACCGCGCGACTGGTAATGCCGTATTCGCTGATGGCGGTAAACATTTCCGGGAACAGCGTAATAACTTCAACACGCAGATTTGACATCAGGCTTAGAAGTCCGCATCCCAGTCAACCCGCATTTCGCCAGCACTCAGGTCAATCGACAGCACGCATTGCTCTGTATAGGGCAACAAGCGCTCACGACCATCCAGGCTGTCGGTGCAAGGTTTAACCACCATCACATCGTTGGCACCGGTTTCTAACAAGTGATCAATCTTGCCGAGCAATTGCCCTGCCTGATCAATAACTTTGAGACCTTCTAACTGGTACCAGTAGTACTCACCGGCTGTTAATTCAGGGAACAGGTTACGCGGCACACAGATCTCATAACCAGAAAGAAGTCGCGCTTCTTCACGATCATCAAGACCCCTGAGCTTCGCGACCAGGAATTTATCACTCCCGCGTCCGCTGACCAGCTCGACCTGTTTGACACTGCCCTCACGCCTAAGCGTCCAGGACTTGTACTCCAACAGGTTTGCAACAGGATCAGTAAAGGAATAAACCTTCACCTCACCGCGAACGCCATGTACGGAATAGATCTTGCCGACAACGATCAAATCATCGGTAGAAGCAGGCGTCGCGTTCATACTGATCAGGCCGCAGCCTTAGCAGCGTCCTTCAACAGCTGGGCAACACGATCAGACGGCTGCGCGCCGACGCTCAGCCAATGGGCCAGGCGATCTTGCTTCACAGACAGACGAACTTCCTGACCACGAGCAATCGGGTTGAAGAAACCGATCTCTTCTTTGTGCGAACCGTCGCGTGGGTTACGGCTGTCGGTCACGTTGATTTTGTAGAACGGGCGCTTTTTGGAGCCGCCAAGGGCAAGACGAATCGTTAGCATGTGAACATAGTTCCTGTAGTCGGTGCTGCAAATCTAAATGCACGGCGGGCATGGGTGCCCGAAAGGCCGCATATTCTAAGGAATATCCGGATTTTTGCAAATGGCTTTTTCAGGCGCATAGGGCTGTGCGGTCAAGATTTGCCAAAGGCCGCCTTGTAAAGCGACCAATCAGCTCCCGCAAAAGGCGGGCTTACTGAACATCCCCGCTTTTGCGCGGGGCCTGCGCCGACATCGTTGCCGGCGCAAAATCCTTACATTTTAGGCAAGCCGCCCGGCATCATTCCGCCCATGCCACGCATCATCTTGGCCATACCGCCCTTGGAGGTGAATTTCTTCATCATCTTCTGCATCTGCTTGTGCTGCTTGATCAAGCGACCAATATCCTGCACTTGAGTACCGGAGCCCATGGCAATGCGGCGCTTGCGCGAGCCACTGATCACGTCTGGATCGCGGCGTTCCTGAGGCGTCATCGAGTTGATGATCGCTTCCATCTGCTTGAACTGCTTCTCGGCCGCGCCCTGGGCATTGCCCATTTGCGCTAGATTGACACCACCCATCTGCGGCAGTTTATCCATCAGGCCGCCAAGGCCGCCCATGTTCTTCATCTGCTGCAGCTGATCGCGGAAGTCTTCGAGATCGAAGCCCTTGCCCTTCTTCAGCTTCTTGGTGAGCTTCTCGGCCTTCTCGCGATCCAGGGTCTGCTCGGCCTGCTCGATCAGACTGAGTACGTCGCCCATACCGAGAATGCGCGAAGCAATCCGATCAGGGTGGAACGGCTCCAGCGCCTCAGTCTTTTCACCCATACCGATAAACTTGATGGGCTTACCGGTAATTTGACGCACGGACAACGCCGCACCACCACGGGCATCACCGTCGACCTTGGTCAACACAACACCCGTCAGCGGCAACGCATCATTAAAGGCTTTGGCGGTATTGGCGGCGTCCTGACCGGTCATGGCGTCAACCACAAACAGGGTTTCCACCGGCTTGATCGCCGCATGCAGCGCCTGAATCTCCGCCATCATTTCGGCATCGATGGCCAAACGACCGGCGGTATCGACAATCACGACATCAATAAACTTGAGTTTGGCTTCCTTTATAGCCGCTTCGGCAATGGCCACCGGCTTCTGACTGATATCAGAGGGGAAGAACACCACGCCAATGTCATTGGCCAGGGTTTCCAGCTGTTTAATTGCAGCCGGACGGTAAACGTCAGCCGAGACCACCATCACGGTCTTCTTCTTGCGTTCTTTAAGGAAGCGCGCCAGCTTGCCTACCGTCGTGGTCTTACCCGCACCTTGTAAGCCCGCCATCAGCACCACGGCTGGCGGCACTGCATTCAGCGCCAAGTCTTCGTTGGCCGCCCCCATCAGGTCTTCGAGTTCGGCACGCACGATCTTCACGAAGGCCTGACCCGGCGTCAGGCTTTTCGAGACTTCGGTACCGACCGCGCGATCCTTGACCTTATTTACGAAGTCCTTGACCACCGGCAAAGCAACGTCAGCCTCCAGCAAGGCCATGCGCACTTCGCGCAAGGTGTCCTTGATATTGTCTTCGCTTAACTTGGCTTTACCAGTGACGTTACGCAGGGTCTGCGAAAGGCGATCTGTCAGATTTTCGAACATGCACGTTCCTTTCAGGCTCATACGAGCCGAGGGTGGGCTTGCAACAAGTCGCCGATTATAGCGAAGACCGCCAGGCTCCGACACCGCCAGACGCTTTCGTGGCAAACGCTTTCTATGCCACACTGCGCGTCTTTCGGGTTTGCCTGACAAGGATTTATGCAGCCTCTGCTACCCACCCTCATCGCCGCCTGCCTGTATGCAGCAGCCGCTTCTTACCAAGGCCTTCGCCTGCGTCAACGGAGCGCGCTGAACAAGCGCCTTCTGATTGCGCTGGGTGTCTTTGCCCTGCTATTCCACGCCTGCAGTTTGTTTATGCAGATGTATAACCCGGCCGGCCTATCGCTGGACTTTTTCAATGCAGCGAGCCTGATTGCGGCCTCGGTGATTTTGCTGACGCTGCTCGCCTGCGCACGCATCCCGGTTGAAAACCTGCTGATCTTGCTCTTCCCGCTAGGCTTCCTGACTGTTTTGCTTGCGCAGTTTATGCCCAGCGGCACGACGCGACCGATCAATGAAGCGCCCGGCATTCTGGCGCACATTCTGCTGTCGATTACCGCCTACGGCATGCTAACCATCGCCGTATTTCAGTCGCTGTTGTTGTTGCTGCAAGACCATCAACTCAAGCACAAGCACCCAACAGGCCTGATACGCAACTTCCCGCCACTGCAAACCATGGAAAGCCTACTATTTGGTTTTCTCTGGGCCGGCTGGGCGCTGCTGTCACTTTCGCTGTTATCAGGCGCGCTGTTTATCAATGATTTGTTTGCTCAACACCTGGCACACAAGACCTTCTTGTCGTTTTTTGCCTGGGTCGTTTTTGCTGTTCTATTGTGGGGACGGCATCAACTTGGTTGGCGCGGCCACAAAGCCATTCGCTGGACCTTGGCGGGCTTCTGCCTGCTGATGCTGGCCTACTTCGGCAGCAAGCTAGTTCGCGAATTCATCCTGCACATCTAACGCCCAAGGCGATTGCGTGAACAACATACACCCCGGCTTTCTCTTCGGCTTGCTGATTTTTCTGCTGCTTTGCTCCGCCTTCTTTTCAAGTTCAGAGACAGGCATTCTCAGCCTTAATCGATACCGCCTGAAGCACATGGCCAAAGAAGGGCACCGTGGCGCCAAGCGTGTGACCGCATTGCTGAGCCGCCCAGACAGGCTGCTGGGCACGATTTTGATCGGCAACAACTTCGTCAACATCCTCGCTTCATCTATCGCCACAGTCTTGGCACTCCAGCTGTGGGGAGAGGCCGGTATTGCCATTGCAACAATCGGGCTGACTCTTGTGTTGCTGATCGTGGGCGAAATTACGCCTAAAACACTCGCAGCGCTCCACCCGGAACGCGTGGCTTATCCTGTCAGCCTTCCGCTCCAATTTCTGCTCAAACTGTTTTATCCGCTGGTTGTCCTGCTTGGCTGGATCAGCAATGGCCTGCTCAGACTTTTCGGCGTTGACCCGACGAGTAAACGCAATGACAGCCTGACCACCGAAGAACTGCGCAGCGTCGTGCGTGAATCCGGCCACGAATTGCCGAAAAACCGTCAGAACATGCTGCTCGGCATCCTTGACCTTGAGCGCGTGACGGTCGACGACATCATGATCCCGCGCAATGAGGTCACGGGCATCAACCTGGAAGATGACATCGAAACCATCATCAACCAGCTCACCCACACCACGCACACTCGCCTGCCGGTCTTTCGCACCGATATCAATCAGATCGAAGGCATCGTGCACATGCGCCAGATTGCTCGATTGCTCGATTGCTGACGCAGAACGAGCTGAGCAAAGAAGTGATACTGGCGGCCTGCAGCGAACCGTACTTTGTGCCTGAAGGCACGCCCCTGTCGACGCAACTGCTGAATTTCCAAAAGCAGAAACGCCGCATTGGTATCGTGGTTGATGAGTACGGCGATGTGATCGGCATCGTAACGCTGGAAGACATTCTCGAAGAAATCGTCGGTGACTTCAGCAACCAGAACCTGATGCACAACACCGACATTCAACCGCAGGCCGATGGATCACACATCATTGATGGCGCGGCGTACATCCGCGAGATCAACAAAGCACTGGACTGGCACCTGCCAAGCGATGGCCCTAAAACCGTTAACGGCCTGATCACCGAAGCCCTGGAAAGCATCCCTGACAGCGCCGTGTGCCTGCAATTCGGCCCCTACCGCCTGGAAATCCTCCAGGCCTCAGAAAATCGGGTCAAGAGCGTACGCATCTGGCTGACTGACGCTACGACTCAGGGCTCACCAGAGGCATAAGACTGAGCGCCAATCCTTCGGCCCACACCCGGTAACCCAGTGCGGACGGGTGGTAGCCGTCACGGGCCAAATAGTCGGCCGAAAACTCCAATGTCACGGCATGGCGCTCCGCGCCGACCTGCTGCACCAACTGACGCAATCGCCGATCCAATAAAGCCGCCCGCATTCCCAGCAACTGCCGCAACAACCAGGGCAGGGCCGCAAAGTGCTGCAGCGGCGGCACTGCGCTGAACACCACCCGCGCACCTTTTGCTTTGAACGCCCGCGCCATGGCGACGAGCGCTGCCTGCCAACGCGCCAGTGACGTCAGATGCGTGGTGTCATTCACCCCGAACACCAACACGACCAGGTCGAACGGCTGCTCAAGCACGCTTGGTAGAAGCCGGTCTTTGGCCTGCGTCGCGGTGATGCCGTTTTCGCCACAGGCCAGCCACACAACCGGACGTTTCAAGTGGGCGGTCAGCGCCTCAGCCAACTGCGCAGCCAACGCCAGCTGCAGTTGATCCACGCCCACACCGACAACCGGCGACTCACCGAGCACCAGCAGGCGCAACGGTTGCCCGGACAAAGACTCACCAGCAACGCCGCGCGGCTCACCCGCTGCCGGGGCTAAACGCAAGGCGTTACGCCGGGTGTGAAGCGCGAGCGGCAAGGCAATCGGCGATAAAACCGCCAACCCTAACCACCATGCGCAAGACCGCCAAGCACTCACAGCTCGACGTTGACCGCCTGCGCGGCACGACTGGCCTTGGCCCGCGCCGCCGACAATGACTCGTCGCGCGCCAACGCTACACCCATGCGGCGCTGACCACTGACCTCGGGCTTACCAAACAAGCGCAGCGCAGTATCTGGCTCCGCCAGCACAGCCGCCAAGTTACCGAAGCTGACCTGCTGCGACTCGCCCTCCACCAACACCACAGCAGAAGCCGACGGGCCCAATTGGCGGATGGCCGGAATCGGCAAACCGAGAATGGCGCGCGCGTGCAGGGCGAATTCAGACAAGTCCTGAGAAATCAGCGTTACCAGACCGGTGTCATGCGGGCGCGGCGATATTTCGCAGAACCACACCTGATCACCTTTAACGAAAAGTTCCACACCAAACAGCCCGCGACCGCCCAGCGAGCCCGTCACTGCCAAGGCGATGCGCTCGGCTTCAGCCTGAGCCTTGGCGCTCATTGGCTGCGGCTGCCAGGACTCCTGATAATCACCCTTAACCTGGCGGTGACCTACAGGCGCACAGAAGGTGGTGCCGCCACTGTGGCGCACGGTCAGCAGCGCGATTTCATAGTCAAAATCGATAAAGCCTTCGACGATGACGCGCCCTTTACCCGCACGGCCGCCGGCCTGGGCGTAATCCCAGGCAGCTTGCAGATCATCCAGGCTTTTCAGCACGGACTGGCCTTTGCCGGACGAACTCATGATGGGCTTGATCAGGCAGGGGAAACCGATCGTTTCAACCGCAGCACGACACTCATCAAAGGAGTCGGCAAACTGATAAGGCGAGGTCGGCAGACCCAGCTCTTCAGCGGCCAGACGACGAATACCTTCGCGGTTCATGGTCAATTGAGCCGCGCGAGCGCTGGGGATGACGGTAAAGCCTTCATTCTCTAGCTCGACCAGCGTGGCCGTGGCGATAGCTTCGATTTCCGGCACGATGTAATGCGGCTGTTCCAGTTCGATCACCGCGCGCAGTGCGTCGCCATCGAGCATGTTGATCACGTGACTGCGGTGCGCCACCTGCATGGCTGGCGCATTGGCGTAGCGATCCACGGCTATCACTTCCACACCAAGGCGCTGCAGTTCGATCACCACCTCCTTGCCCAGTTCACCTGAGCCGCACAGCAGCACACGGGTCGCACTCGGCGACAAAGGGGTTCCGATACGCGGCATGGATAATCCTCAGAAGGGTTAAAAAGTTAGAGCAGAATGCCCTTGGCTTGAGCTCGTTCGTGGCACAACACCAGCACCGTGCGGCGTTCGTTGTTGTCCATCAGGCCCCAGCGGGTTATCTCGGCGACCGTGCGCTGGCAGCCAATACAGATATCTTCATCATCGAGTGCGCAGACATGCACGCAGGGTGATGCAACAGGACGTTCGCTACTCATTAATCATTCTGCTCGGCTAGATCGCGGGCATAGCGCTGGGCGTTGTGTACGTAATGGGCGGCGCTGGCTTCGAGCATTTTCTTTTGCACGTCGGTCAGTTCGCGCACCACTTTGCCGGGCGAACCCATCACCAGCGAACCATCGGGAATTTCCTTACCTTCGCCAATCAAACTGTTGGCACCGATGATGCAATTTTTGCCGATCTTCGCACCGTTGAGAATCACCGCATTAATGCCGATCAAGCTGTAATCACCCACCGTACAGCCATGCAACATGGCGTTATGGCCGATGGTCACGCCCTTGCCGATATTCAGCGGGAAACCCATGTCGGTGTGCATCACCGTGCCGTCTTGTACGTTGCTGTTCTCACCAATATGAATCAGCTCGTTATCGCCACGCAGCACAGCGTTGAACCACACACTCGCCCCCGACTCCAGTTTCACTTTGCCCACCAGCGTGGCATTTGGGGCAACCCAGCTTTGTGCATGGGCTTCGACGCTGGACGAACCCAGACGGTATTTCATGGATGCTGCCTCACAGGCTCAGGAGAGTTTGATGAAGTGTTCGGGCGGCAGGCTCATGTCGATGTGCACATCGTCGAACACTAGGTTGACCAATTCAACCAGCATGATCGCCGTCAGCCCCCAAATTTTATATTCGCCGTAGCGGTAACTCGGCACGTACCAACTGCGCCCCAGGTAATCGATGCGGTGCGTGGTCTCACGCAGATCATCACGAAAGAACGCCAGCGGCACAGCAAACACAGCGGCAATTTCGCCGTCGTTGGGCTTGTACTCGACAAAGTCCGGAACCACACCGACATAAGGCGTAACCGAAATACCGTGCCGGGAGACCAGCGTAGTCAGCGGCCCGATCACCTCAACCAGCCCTGGCGGCAGGCCAATTTCTTCTTCGGCTTCGCGCAGGGCTGTGGCCACCAGATCGACATCTTCCGGATCACGCCGACCACCCGGAAACGCCACCTCACCACTGTGCGTCGACAAGCCGCTAGCACGCAGAGTCAAGACCACCTCTGGCTCGTCGGTGCGAGTGATCGGCACCAGCACCGCCGCTTGCGGATAGTGCTCATCGATCATCAACGGTTGCGGGCTGTAGCCGCGCATGCGAAGGAGTAACTCGTCCAGCATGGGGGATCTCGTTCTCTTGTTCTGCGCTTGATAATGGCATGAAAGCAGCGCACGCCCCAAGCCCTGCACCCGCCACAGACCCTATTCAGGCGCTCGATAATCCACCTGCCAACAGGCTTGCCGAGCTGGCGTGGTAACGCCAAGATAGCTGACACGCAGCGAGGTTCTGACATGAAGTTCTGTAGCACCTGTGGCGGCTCAATTCAGCACATCATCCCCCTGGGGGATAACCGCCTGCGGCATGTCTGCGCACAGTGCCAGACCGTGCATTATCAAAACCCAAGAATCATTGCCGGCTGCCTGCCCGTGTGGGGCGAGCAGGTACTGATGTGTCGTCGCGCCATTGAGCCGCGCCATGGTTTCTGGACTCTGCCAGCAGGCTTTATGGAAAACGGCGAAACCCTGGAACAAGCCGCCGCCCGCGAAACACATGAGGAAGCCTGCGCCCGTGTGCGCAGCCTGAGCCTCTATACCCTGTTTGATCTGCCGCACATCAATCAGGTGTACATGCTGTTTCGTGCCGAATTGGTCGATCTCGACTTTGCCCCCGGTGAAGAAAGCCTTGATGTGCAGTTATTTCACGAACAGGACATACCTTGGTCAGAGCTGGCTTTCCCGACCATAGGCCGTACCCTAGAATGCTACTTCGCCGATCGCCGCGAGCAGCATTTCCCGGTGCGCAACGAGCCAGTGGAAGCCTTGCTCGCCCATTACAAGAAAACCCTCTGATCCATAGGAACTATGATGCGCTGGTTGTTCGCCCTGCTTTGCCTGACTACCGCGCTCAGCGGCCATGCCAACACCACGCCCAGCCTGTACGGCAAAACCATCGACAAGGTGTTAGTGGTCAAATCCGAGCGCAAACTGCACCTGATCAGCCGAGGCGACACGCTCAAATCCTACCGCGTATCCCTGGGTAAACAGCCGGATGGTGCCAAACAGCGCGAGGGCGACTTGCGCACACCAGAGGGCTTCTATTGGATTGACTGGCGCAAGACCAGTGACAAGTTCAACTTGTCCATGCACATCTCCTACCCCAACGCTCGCGACCAGGCCCAAGCACGCGCCAAAGGCGTGCCGGCTGGCGGCATGATCATGATTCACGGCACGCCGCTGGATGAAGAATACCCCGAGTGGTTCTTCCACACCCTGGACTGGACCGAAGGCTGCATCGCACTGAAGAACACCGACATGCGCGAGGTCTGGAGCCTGGTCAAAGACGGTACCCTGATCGAGATAAGGCCCTAACGCGGCACACAAAAAAAGGCACCTCACGGTGCCTTTTGTATTTCCATCGATTTAAAACTGCAAATCAGACAGCCGCCACACATCAAAGGCCGGGGTTTCATAAGGGTGATGTTTGCGCATGGCTTTGACAGCGTCGTGGATCAACTCGTCAGCGACCACCATTTCAACCTTCCACTCGGCCACCTGCTCAATTTGGCCAGACTGACCAATAAACGGCTGACTGCCCTCCAACGGCCGGTATTGCCCCTGCCCCAATACTTGCCAACAGCAGTGATCATACTGGCCTACACGTCCACCGCCGGCACTGAAAACGGCTGCTTTGACCGCGTCGACGTGTGTTTCAGGCACATAAAAGCAAAACTTATACATCGAAGTCTCCGCCGCAAAGACTGACTAATAGGGCTGGGTGCAATGCTACACAATAATGGCACTTTGCCCCAAGACAGGTTCGCGCGCTTCATCACACTTGAGCGTTGAGACCTTAAACACCCTGACCGGTTCCCAAACGATTACGGCTAAAGGCCACGCCAAAAACGCAACCAGCGCGCCTTAAGACTCATCACTGGTGGGCTATGGCTGCCATCGCAATAGGGTAGACGCTGCGACTGGCCGCAGCGACAAAGCAGCAGAAATTGCTCGCGGGCAACATGTAATTCAAGCTGCTCAGGGCATGCAGAGGCGCAATCGGGAAGCTGGGACGAACGCCCGCAGCGGCACAGCAATAAGGTAGCGCCAGGCTTAACCTGGCGCACCTCAGGCAGAACAGGATGTTGTGTCGTCACACGCTCCCCCTTCCTTATTGCCCCTCTCCCAGCGGAGAGGGTAACCGGAGGAGCGCCTGGCAGCCGCTCTTAGTCCGCCCACACACGAGCGTTACGGAACATGCGCATCCAGCCTGCGTCTTCCTGCCAGTCTTCAGGCTTCCAGGAGTTCTGCACGGCGCGGAAGACCCGCTCCGGGTGCGGCATCATGATGGTCACGCGGCCATCACGGCTGGTCAGACCGGTAATCCCGCGCGGCGAACCGTTGGGATTGGCCGGGTAACTTTCCGTGACCTTGCCGTGGTTGTCGATAAAGCGCATGGCAACGGAACCGGACAGATCGGCCTCCAGCAGCGCCTCCTCATTTTCGAACTCGGCGTGCCCTTCACCATGAGCGATGGCGATTGGCATGCGCGAACCCGCCATGCCTTGCAGGAAGATCGAAGCCGACTCCTGCACCTGCACCATGGCCACGCGCGCCTCAAACTGCTCGGAACGGTTGCGCACAAAATGCGGCCAGAACTCGGTGCCGGGAATCAGCTCGTGCAAGTTGCTCATCATCTGGCAGCCGTTGCACACGCCGAGGGCGAAGCTGTCTTTACGCTCGAAGAAAGCCTGGAAGCCATCACGGGCACGGGCGTTAAACAGGATGGATTTGGCCCAGCCTTCGCCGGCGCCCAGCACGTCACCGTAGGAGAAGCCGCCGCAGGCGACCAGACCCTTGAATTCGTCCAGGCTAACGCGGCCACTGAGGATGTCGCTCATGTGCACGTCGATGGCGCTGAAGCCAGCGCGATCAAAGGCCGCAGCCATTTCCACCTGGCCGTTGACGCCCTGCTCACGCAGCACGGCGATCTGCGGACGTACACCCTTACGGATATACGGCGCGCTGATGTCCTGATTGACGTCGAAGCTAAGCTTGGCCGACAAGCCTGGGTTTTCCTCATCGAGGATGGTGTCGAACTCCTGCTCGGCGCACTGCACGTTGTCGCGCAAGCGCTGGATCTGATAGCTGGTTTGCGCCCACTCGCGCTGCAGCAAACTACGCTGGCCAGCAAACACCGGCTGACCGTTAAAGCTGATCGCCACCTCGTCGCTGTTGACCGGCTGACCGATCACCGCCACGCAGTCGCCCAGACCAGCGGCGCTGAACTGCGACAGCACGTCTGGGGTGGCGTCCTGATGCACCTGAATCACGGCGCCCAGCTCTTCGTTGAACAGCACAGCGGCCAGTTCAGCGCTGTTATCCGCCAACGCATCGAGGAACAGATTAAGGCCGCAATGGCCGGCGAAGGCCATTTCCAGCGTCGTCACCAGCAAACCGCCGTCAGAACGGTCGTGGTAAGCCAGGATGTGACCGTCAGCATTCAAGCCCTGGATCACCGCGAAGAAGGCCTTGAGGTCTTCAGCGTCATCCACATCCGGCGCCTGGGTGCCGAGCTTGCCGTACACCTGACTCAAAATCGAAGCGCCCATGCGGTTCTGACCACGGCCCAGATCGATCAGGATCAGGTCCGTTTCGCCCTTATCCATACGCAGTTGCGGGGTCAGGGTCTTGCGAATATCGCTAACTGGGGCAAAGCCGGTCACCACCAACGACAGCGGCGAGGTCACGCTTTTATCCGTGCCCGCGTCCGTCCACTGGGTTTTCATCGACATCGAGTCTTTGCCCACCGGAATGGTGATGCCCAGCTCGGGGCACAGCTCCATACCGACCGCTTTCACGGTGTCGTACAGGCGTGCGTCTTCACCGGGGTGGCCGGCAGCGGCCATCCAGTTGGCCGACAGTTTGATGTCGGAGATTTTCTCGATGTGCGAGGCGGCCAGGTTGGTCAATGTCTCGCCAATCGCCATGCGCCCGGAGGCTGCTGCGTCGAGCAGGGCCAACGGCGTGCGCTCACCCATGGCCATGGCTTCGCCGGTGTACACATCAAAGCTGGTGGCGGTCACAGCGCAGTCGGCCACAGGCACTTGCCACGGGCCAACCATCTGATCACGCGCCACCAGGCCGGTAATGGTACGGTCGCCGATGGTGATCAAAAAGCTCTTGCTAGCCACGGCCGGGTGATGCAGCACGCGGGTTACGGCTTCGTCGATGGCCAGGCTGCTGGCATCGAAATCATCGCCCAGCTCGGCCTCACGGGTCACCGAACGGTGCATGCGCGGCGGTTTGCCCAGCAGCACTTCCAATGGCATGTCCACCGGAGTGTTGGCGAAATAGCTGTCAGTCACCGTCAGATGGGGTTCTTCGGTGGCTTCACCTACCACGGCAAACGGGCAACGCTCGCGCTCGCAGATCGCTTTGAACCGCTCGAAATCGACGGCGCTGACCGCCAGCACGTAACGTTCCTGCGACTCGTTGCTCCAGATTTCGTGCGGGGCCATGCCCGGCTCGTCGTTGGGCACGTTGCGCAGCTCGAAACGACCACCACGACCACCGTCGTTGACAAGCTCTGGGAAGGCGTTGGAAATACCGCCCGCGCCGACGTCATGGATAAAGGCGATGGGGTTGTCGTCGCCCAACTGCCAGCAACGGTCGATCACTTCCTGGCAACGGCGCTCCATTTCCGGGTTCTCGCGCTGCACCGAGGCAAAGTCCAGATCAGCGGAGCTGGCACCGGTGGCGACCGACGAAGCGGCACCGCCGCCTAGGCCGATCAGCATGGCCGGGCCGCCGAGCACGATCAGCTTGGCCCCTACGGTGATCTCAGCCTTCTGCACATGGTCTGCACGAATGTTGCCCATGCCGCCGGCCAACATGATCGGTTTGTGATAACCGCGCACTTCTTCACCGCGCGGCGTCTGAATCGCCTGCTCGAAGGTGCGGAAGTAGCCGGTCAGGGCCGGACGACCAAATTCGTTGTTAAACGCCGCGCCGCCCAGCGGGCCTTCGAGCATGATGTCCAGTGGCGTAACAATGCGCTCGGGCTTGCCATACGGCACTTCCCAAGGCTGCTCGAAACCCGGGATGTTCAGGTTGGATACGGTGAAACCGGTCAGGCCCGCTTTCGGCTTGGCGCCACGGCCGGTGGCACCTTCATCGCGAATCTCGCCACCGGAACCGGTAGACGCGCCGGAAAACGGCGAAATGGCGGTCGGGTGGTTGTGCGTTTCCACCTTCATCAGAATGTGCACCGGCTCCTGCACCGCGCCGTACTGGCGGGTTTTGGCGTCCGGGAAGAAACGCCCGGCTGTGTGCCCGACGATCACCGAAGCGTTGTCCTTATAAGCGGACAACACGCCTTCGCTGTGCATTTGATAGGTATTTTTGATCATGCCGAACAGGGATTTATCCTGACTTTCGCCGTCGATATCCCAGCTGGCATTGAAAATCTTGTGGCGGCAATGCTCGGAGTTGGCCTGGGCGAACATCATCAATTCGATGTCGTGGGGGTTACGCCCCAAACCGTTGAAACTGGTCACCAGATAGTCGATTTCGTCTTCAGCAAGGGCCAGACCCAGCTCAACGTTGGCCTTCTCCAGCGCTGCGCGACCGCCACCGAGGATGTCCACTGCCGTCAGCGGCTTGGGCTGGGCATGGCTGAACAGTGCCGCCGCGCCTTCCATGTTATCCAGCACCAACTGCGTCATGCGGTCGTGCAGCAACTCAGCAACAGCCTGCGCATCAGCTGCATTGAGCTGACCACTGACGTAGAACGCCAAGCCACGCTCGATGCGCTGAATCTTCGCCAAGCCGCAGTTGCGGGCAATATCGCTGGCCTTGCTCGACCAGGGTGAGATGGTGCCAAAACGCGGAATGGTCAGAAACAGGCGACCGTTTGGCTCCTGCACCGGCACACTCGGGCCGTATTTGAGCAAACGGGCCAACACCTGCTCTTCATCGGCATTCAGAACACCGGTAACTTCGGCAAAATGCGCGAACTCGGCGTAGACGCCGGTGACCGCTGGCACCTTGCTGGTCAGTTGTTCAAGCAATTTGCCGTGACGGAAAGCAGAAAGAGCGGGAGCGCCGCGCAGGATCAACATCGGGGACAGCCTCTGGGAAGGGGTGTACTTTGAGGCCGCGTATTCTAGCCTAAAGCGACGCCAACAGCACCCGTGAAGGCCAGCGCCGATAAAGGCGCCTGACACACCCCAGCGCTCCAGCAAAACCCCGACCGCTCGCTGCTCCAGACAAACCCTTCGCTAGCAGAGACAGCGCAGGCTGTCGATATATGGTGCGCATCCGGCTTTGCGTATACTGCGCCGATGTTTGCCCAATCTGTGCTCCGTACGCGCTGCGCCTGCTGGCTGTCGGTGATCGGAATCCTCTTGCTGCTCGTCGGCTGTGCTGAAGAACCCAGCACGCTTGAACGCGTTCAGTCGGAGGGTACGCTGCGGGTGATTACCCGCAACAGCCCGGCCACCTACTTCCAGGACCGCAACGGCGAAACCGGCTTCGAATATGAGCTGGTGAAACGTTTCGCCGATGATTTGGGTGTTGAGCTGCAGATCGAAACTGCCGACAACCTCGACGAACTGTTTGCCAGCCTAAGCAAACCCGACGGCCCGCACCTGGCCGCTGCTGGTCTTGTAGAAAGTGACGGACGGCAGCAACACGCACGCTTCTCTTCGCCTTACCTGCAAGTCACCCCCCAGGTGATATACCGCAACGGCCAACAACGCCCAACCCGCCCAGAAGACCTCATCGGCAAACGCCTGCTGGTGCTCAAAGGCAGCAGTCACGCCGAACAACTGGCCACCCTCAAACTGCAATTACCCGAGCTGGCATACGAAGAGTCGTCTGCCGTTGAAGTGGTCGACTTGCTGCGCATGGTTGATGAGGGGCAAATCGACCTGACGCTGATCGACTCCAACGAACTGGCGATGAATCAGGTGTATTTCCCCAATGTGCGCGTGGCCTTTGATTTCGGCGATGCACAAAACCTGGCCTGGGCCACCGCCCCCGGCGAAGACCTCAGCCTGTTGAACGAGATGGATGCCTTTATCCAGCGCGCCCAGGCTAATGGCAGCCTGCAACGCCTGAAAGACCGCTATTACGGCCACGTCGATGTGCTTGGTTACGTGGGCGCGTACACCTTCGCCAAGCACCTGCAACAACGCCTGCCGCGCTACGAAAAACACTTCCGTGAATCGGCTCAGACCCATCAGGTTGACTGGCGACTGCTGGCCGCCATTGGTTATCAGGAATCACTCTGGCAACCCACCGCCACCTCGAAAACCGGCGTGCGCGGCCTGATGATGCTGACCCTGCGCACTGCACAGGCCATGGGCGTATCGGATCGACTCAACCCCAAGCAGAGTATTGAAGGCGGCGCCAAATACATTGTGCATGTGAAAAAGCAGCTGCCTGAAAGCATCCAAGAGCCGGACCGCACCTGGTTTGCCCTGGCTGCCTACAACGTCGGCGGCGGCCACCTGGAAGATGCGCGCAAGCTCACCGAAGCCGAAGGCCTGGACCCTAACAAGTGGCTGGATGTGCAGAAAATACTGCCACGCCTGGCGCAAAAGCAGTGGTACAGCAAAACCCGCTACGGATATGCCCGCGGCGGCGAACCGGTGCATTTTGTGCGCAACATTCGCCGCTATTACGACATTCTGACCTGGGTGACTCAGCCACAGTTGGAAGGCTCGCAGATTGCGGACAGCAACCTGCATGTACCCGGAGTGAATAAAACGCCGCCACCGGAAGAACTGTCGCCGCTGTAGCCCAGCCTGCCGCTCTATGTGAAAGGGGCTTTAGCCGCGACTGACTTTAAGGGCGCAGAAGCCTCGCGGCTCAAGCCCCTCCCACAGCCAACTCCCGCGCGCTCAGCATGCATCCAGACTGAATGAAGCGGGGAAGATCTCTAGCGCGCTGCGCGGCGCAGCTTGAAGAACTCGCTAAGCACCGCACCGCACTCCTCGGCCAGCACGCCGCCTTCAACCAACACGCGATGGTTGAGAAAGGCCTGATTGAAAAACTCACCACGACTGGCCACAACGCCCGCCTTCGGCTCACTGGCGCCGTAAACAACCCGCTGCACGCGTGAATGGACAATCAGGCCTGCGCACATGCTGCATGGCTCAAGGGTGACGTACAGGGTACTGCCCGGCAGACGGTAATTACTGACGGCTTGCGCGGCCGCGCGAATAGCCACCATCTCGGCATGGGCGCTGGGGTCGTGGGTGGTGATTGGGCAGTTGAAACCGCGCCCGACAATCTGGCCATCCTGCACCAGCACCGCGCCAACCGGCACCTCACCCAAAGCTGCACCTTCAGTGGCCAGGTTTAGTGCCTCGCGCATAAAGTGCTGATCTTGGCTGCGATCAATAATCAGGGGGTGACGCACGCTTAAACGACCTCGATTGATGCCATCAGACCGGTTTCCATATGGTCGATCACATGACAATGGAACATCCACAGACCGGGATTATCCGCGACCAAGGCCACACGGGCACGTTCATTTTTACCGAGCAGATAAGTGTCGGTGAAATACGGAATGATAGTTTTACGATCGGATGCCAGCACCTTGAACGTCATACCGTGCAAGTGAATGGGATGCTGATACTGACTGAGGTTACGCAGCTCAAAGATATAACTCTTGCCCAACTGCAACCGCGCAATCGGCCGGTCGGCACAGGTTTTATCATTGATATCCCAAGCCTGGCCGTTGATCTGCCAGAAACTGTGCGCCGCGCCTTGCTCAAGCCCCACCGACACCGCACCGGCCCACTCAAAGTTGAACGTAAGACTTTGCGCATTGGCCAAATCCGGCTCGGCTACAGGATTAGCCGGCAAGGCGGCCGGCCACTCCCCCACAGGATCGGCGCTGGCCGTTGCACGCAAGGTAGCCAAGCGCAACGGCCCATTGCGCAATGAAAGCTCCGTACCCGCCACCGGTACTTGCAAGCCCAGCTCGATGCGCATGCCCGGCCCCAGCCAGTATTCCTTGTCCAACGGGCGTGGCTCGACTGGGTTGCCGTCCAGCGCATAAATGCGCGCGTCCGCACCCGGCAGGTTAAGGCGATAGGTCAGGGTGTTATCCAGATTGATCAGGCGCAAACGCACCACCTGTCTGGCCGGTAAATCCAAGGTCGGCACGTGCTGGCCATTGACCGTACTCAAGCGCCCCGGCGTCCCGCCCCGAGCCGCTTCGCGCGGCACACTGAATGCAGTAAATGCGCCCTGCTCGTCGACATGCCAGCTTTTAAGGTTGAGCGTGTGGTCATGCAGGAAACCACTTGGCTCGCGCTCATCGACAATCAGCGCACCGACCAAGCCACGTCCGAGTTGCTCACCGCTGGCTACATGCGGGTGATACCAAAAGCTGCCCGCATCGGGGCAAATAAAGTCGTAATCAAAATACTCGCCCGGCAACACCGGTGCCTGCGACACATAAGGCACACCGTCCATGGCCAGCGGCAGACGAATGCCATGCCAGTGAATGGTGGTCGGCACGTCCAGCTTGTTGATAAAGCGCACGCGCAGCCGCTCACCCTGACGGCAGCGCAACTCCAAACCCGGAGCCTGCCCACCATAGGCCCAGGCCGGGGTGATATGCCCCGGCACCAACTCCAGGTCAAGCGGTGCGGCGATCAGCTCATAATCGTGCGTCGCCACATTTTCCGGGCGAGCCAACCAATAGCGCGCGCCGCCAACACCAAGACCAACGACGCCAAGGCCACTGAGGCCAATAAGGATTTGTCTGCGAGTGAACGACATAGGAATTCCCGTGGCCCGGATGCAACCCGGGAAGATATCCGCCTGAAATTGATCAGACTAACAATTGCACTATCTTCTCATTTACGCAACCGAACTGACGACCCCTGAAAACGGACAAGATGCCGCAGCAGAAACGACAAGGGCAGCTTGCGCTGCCCTTGTCGTGGTTCAACTCTCTAGCGAGATCACTCCCACTCAATGGTCGCTGGCGGCTTGCTCGACACGTCGTAGGTGACACGGGAGATGCCTTCGATTTCATTGATGATGCGGCCGCTGACGGTTTCCAGTAGTTCGTAGGGCAGGTGCGCCCAACGTGCGGTCATAAAGTCCACGGTTTCCACCGCGCGCAGGGCGACGACCCAGGCGTAACGGCGGCCGTCGCCAACCACACCCACCGATTTCACCGGTTGGAACACCACAAACGCCTGGCTGGTTTTGTGGTACCAGTCAGCCTTACGCAGCTCTTCGATGAAGATGTGATCCGCACGGCGCAGCAGGTCGGCGTATTCCTTTTTCACTTCACCGAGGATACGCACGCCCAAGCCCGGGCCAGGGAATGGATGGCGGTAGACCATGTCGAATGGCAAGCCCAGTTCCAGGCCGATCTTGCGCACTTCGTCTTTGAACAGTTCGCGCAGCGGTTCGACCAGTTTGAGGTTCATTTCCTCAGGCAGGCCGCCGACGTTGTGGTGGCTCTTGATCACGTGGGCCTTGCCGCTTTTCGCGCCAGCCGACTCGATCACGTCTGGATAAATGGTGCCTTGGGCGAGGAACTGGATATTGTCCAGTTTGCTGGCCTGGGCATCGAACACATCAATAAAGGTGCGACCGATGATTTTGCGCTTCTTCTCTGGGTCGGCTTCGCCAGCCAGGTTGCCGAGGAACTGCTCTTCGGCGTTAGCGCGGATCACTTTGACGCCCATGTTCTCAGCGAACATGGCCATCACTTGCTCACCTTCGTGCAAACGCAGCAGGCCGTTGTCGACGAACACGCAGGTCAACTGATCGCCAATGGCCTTGTGCAGCAATGCGGCGACCACTGAGGAATCTACGCCACCGGACAAACCGAGCAGCACGTTGGCGCTGCCGACCTGGGCACGCACATTGGCGATGGCATCATCAACGATGTTCGACGGCGTCCAGAGGGCTTCACAACCGGCGATTTCCAGCACAAAACGCGAGAGGATACGGCCGCCTTGCTTGGTGTGCGTCACTTCCGGGTGGAACTGCACGCCGTAGTAGCCGCGCGCATCGTCGCTCATGGCAGCGATTGGGCAGCTGGGCGTGCTGGCCAGGATGCTGAAGCCCTGCGGCATGGCCGTGACTTTGTCACCGTGGCTCATCCACACATCCAGACCCAATACACCGTCCACATCGACATGATCTTCAATGCCAGCCAGCAGGCGGCCTTTGCCAACCACGTCAACACGGGCGTAGCCAAACTCGCGCACGTCCGACCCTTGCACCTTGCCGCCCAACTGCTCGGCCATGGTCTGCATGCCGTAGCAGATACCGAAAACCGGTACACCGAGGTCAAACACCGCTTGCGGCGCACGCGGGCTACCAGCTTCATGCACCGACTCAGGACCACCGGCGAGAATGATGCCGCGCGGGGCGAAGGCGCGGATGTCGTCATCGCTCATGTCGAAAGGATGCAACTCGCAATACACGCCAATCTCACGCACGCGGCGGGCGATCAGCTGGGTGTACTGGGAGCCGAAATCCAGAATCAGGATGCGGTGAGCGTGGATGTCTTGATGAGCCATGGCCGTCTCTCGTAGCGGAATTCACAAATAACGCGGGGCTGCCCTGTAAAAACAGCGGCAGCCCCGTGCTTCATATCAACTGATCAGCAATCAGCCTACCCGGTAATTCGGGGCCTCTTTGGTGATCTGCACATCGTGCACATGCGACTCGGCCATACCCGCGCCGGTGATGCGTACAAACTCCGGCTTGCTGCGCATTTCTTCAATGGTCGCGCAACCGGTGTAGCCCATGGAGGCGCGCAGGCCACCCATCAACTGGTGAACGATGGCACCCATCGCGCCTTTGTACGGCACACGGCCTTCGATACCTTCCGGCACCAGCTTCTCGGCACCGGCCGAAGAATCTTGGAAGTAACGGTCGGAAGAGCCCTGCGCTTGCGCCATGGCACCCAGCGAACCCATGCCGCGATAAGCCTTGTAGGAACGACCCTGGAACAGTTCGACTTCGCCTGGCGCTTCTTCAGTACCGGCCAACATCGAACCGATCATCACAGCGGACGCACCGGCCACGATGGCTTTGGACAGGTCGCCCGAGAAGCGGATGCCGCCGTCAGCAATCAACGGAATACCGGTGCCAGCCAGTGCGGCGGCGACGTTAGCCACTGCAGAAATTTGCGGCACACCTACACCAGCGACGATACGCGTGGTGCAGATTGAGCCTGGGCCAATACCAACCTTGACCGCATCCGCACCGGCTTCAGCTAGGGCCAACGCCGCTGCGCCGGTGGCGATGTTGCCACCGATGACTTGCACCTGCGGGAAGTTCTGCTTAACCCAGCGCACGCGGTCGATCACGCCTTTGGAGTGACCGTGGGCGGTGTCGACGATGATCACATCAACACCGGCATTGACCAGTGCAGCCACGCGGTCTTCGGTGTCTGCACCAGTGCCCACGGCAGCACCCACACGCAGACGACCTTGATCGTCTTTGCTGGCCAGCGGGTAGGCTTTGGCTTTTTCGATGTCGTTAACGGTCATCATGCCTTTGAGGCGGAACTGGTCATCGACGATCAAAACGCGCTCAATGCGGTGCTTGTGCAGCAGCTTGCGCACCACTTGGGTGTCTTCGCCTTCTTTGACCGTAACCAAGCGCTCTTTAGGCGTCATCACGTCGCGCACTTTGGCGCTCATGTTGGTCTCGAAACGCACATCACGGCTGGTGACGATGCCGACCAGATCACCGTGGTGCAGCACCGGCACGCCGGAGATGTTGTTTTGACGGGTCAGGTCAAACAGATCGCCCACAGTGGCATCAGCCTCAATGGTGATCGGGTCTTTGACCACGCCCGACTCATAACGCTTGACCTTGCGTACTTCGGCCGCTTGCTGCTCGGGCGTCATGTTTTTGTGGATGATGCCGATGCCGCCCTCTTGCGCCATGGCAATGGCCAGACGGGCTTCGGTCACAGTGTCCATCGCAGCGGACAACAGCGGGATATTCAGCTCAATGCCACGGGTCAGACGTGTTTTAAGGCTGACATCCTTCGGCAGAACTTCGGAATAACCTGGAATAAGTAGAACGTCGTCGAAGGTAAGAGCTTCTTGACTGATACGCAGCATGGCGGGGGCTCCCGAGCGGGAAAATTGGAAGCGCGCCATTATACTCAGACGCCCCCCCGCACTCAACGCAAACTATTGCTTAACCAGCCAATCCTTTGCCGAGAGCCCGCCGCCCCCCTATAACTCGACTCGCACCACGGAAACCGGATAACCCAAGCGAGCGGCGAACTCATCGAGAAAGCTCTGCTTGAAACCCGCATCCGCCCAGTTATTGAAGATAAAACCCAGATTAGAAAAGCCACAGGGCTGCAAAAAGAGAAAGCCGTTGATGTCGTCTTCATGGCCACACAGCGGGCAGGTGAAGTTATCGGTATGCCCCGGCATCCAGTCTTCCAAACTGTCGAATAACCGCTCACCGACCTCGCGCCGACATTCGGGGCAACCCGCCTCCTCTAAAAAGCCTGCCGTAGGCGTATAAATGCAGCGCTTGTAGATGATCTCCAGGCCATGCACCGCCTGCCCAAACGGCAGTAACTCAGGCCGTTCGACCACCCGTCGCGCGCCTTCGCCGATGCCGTAGCCCATGTGTTTGAAGGTGCGACCACAGGTGGTCAGTTGCTCTTCGATGATGTTCTGCTTGACCAGCCAGCGCACGATCAACCGCGCACGCGCCTCGTGGCCGGGAAAGCTGGAAATTTGCGGCACGATGATGGCCTGCTGCTCACTCATATCAGAACTCGGTTTGCGTTGAAGGCGCGCAGCTTAATGGCCACACGACGATGGTCAAGGCCAATCCACTATGGCCGATCGGGTAAAGCCTTTACTATGCCACCCCATGATTAAAGACCCATTCCAACGCCTGAACCTCGACCGCGAGGTGCTCAGCGTCAGCCAATTGAACAACCGCGCCCGCTTGCTGCTGGAAGATGTATTCGGCGGTATCTGGGTCGAGGGGGAAATTTCCAACCTGGCCAAACCGGCATCCGGGCATCTCTACTTCACCCTTAAAGACAGCCAGGCTCAGGTGCGCTGCGCACTGTTCCGGCAGAACGCGGCCAAGGTGCGGCAGGCACTGCGGGATGGCTTAGCCGTTAAGGTGCGCGGCAAGGTTTCGCTGTTTGAAGGGCGCGGTGACTACCAGCTGATTCTCGATGCCGTAGAGTCGGCCGGTGACGGCGCGCTGCGACTGGCCTTCGAAGCACTGAAGGAAAAACTCAGCGCTGAGGGACTGTTCGCCGCCGACGCCAAAGTCGCCCTGCCCGCTCACCCGAAACGCATCGGCATTATCAGCTCGCCAACTGGTGCAGTGATCCGCGACATCATCAGCGTGTTCCGCCGCCGCGCGCCGCAGGTTGAACTGACCCTGATCCCCACCGCCGTGCAAGGCCGCGAAGCCACCGCACAGATTGTTCGCGCCCTCGCGCTGGCCGACGCCCGGGGCTTCGATGCGCTGATCCTAGCCCGTGGCGGCGGCTCGCTGGAAGACCTCTGGTGCTTTAACGAGGAGCCGGTCGCCCGCGCGATTGCCGCCTGTAAAACCCCTATCGTCAGCGCCGTGGGCCATGAGACCGACGTATCCATCGCCGATTTCGTCGCCGACGTGCGCGCCCCCACGCCTTCGGCTGCTGCTGAACTGCTGGCTCCCGACAGCAGTGAACTGGTGCAGCGCCTGCACAACCTCAAGCGTCGCCTGAACCTGCGCATGCAACATCGGCTGGAGCGCGAACGCATGCGCCTAGACGGTTTGCAGCGGCGCTTGCGTCATCCCGGCGAGCGCCTGCGCCAGCATGCCCAGCGTATCGATGACTTGGAGATGCGCCTCAGCCGGGCCTTCGGACGACAGCTGAACAGTCGCCGCGAGCGCTTGAATCACCTGCAAACCCGCCTGCTGAGCCTGCACCCGGAACGCAACCTGAAACTGCTAGACCAACGCCTACAGGCCCTGGCCGAGCGTCTGCAACGCAGCATGCGCGAGGGCCTTAAGGCGCGCCGCCTGCAAATGCACAGTCAGGTGCAAACGCTGCACGCGGTCAGCCCGCTGGCAACGCTGGGCCGTGGTTACAGCATTCTACTGGATGAGCGCGGACGGGCGATTCGCAACGCTGCCGACACCCAACCCGGCCAACGCCTGAAGGCGCGCCTGGGCAACGGCGAGTTGGATGTGCGGGTCGAAGACAACCATGTGCAGCCGGTTACCCTTTCACTGCTCGATTGATTTCCACACAGGTCTCCCATGCGTTTAGTCACCCTGTTCACCCTGCTCTGCCTTGCCCTGCCCGTCCACGCCGAAGGCTTTATCAGCCGTCTGCTTAACAAGCCCGTACCGGGCGGCGTGGCGGTGGTCGATCTGGGTCCTGCAGCCAGCGCCCCCAGCGTACGTTATCAGAACAAACCGGTGCTGGTGATCCATGAAGATCAGCAGCGCTGGATCGCCATCGTCGGCATCCCGCTCAGCGTCAAGCCTGGCAATCAGCAAATCAGCGTTAACGGCAACCAGACGTTGAGCTTTCAGGTGGGCAGCAAGCATTACATGGAGCAACGCATCACCCTTAAGAACCCGCAGCAGGTCAACCCAAACGCCGCCAACCTCAAGCGCATCGAGCGTGAACTGGCCGAACAAACCCGCGCCTACCAGCAGTTCAGTGCGCGTCAGCCGAGCAACCTGTTGTTTGACCGCCCGGTTAAGGGCCCGTTGTCGAGCCCCTTCGGCCTGCGCCGTTTCTTTAATGGTGAAGAGCGCAACCCGCACTCCGGGCTGGATTTTGCCGCCAACACCGGCACCTCCATCAAAGCGCCAGCCGCTGGCAAGGTGATCCTGATTGGCGACTACTTTTTCAATGGCAAGACCGTGTTTCTCGACCACGGCCAAGGGCTGATCAGCATGTTCTGCCACCTCTCCGCCATCGACGTAAAACTCGGTGATGAGATTCCCCGTGGTGGCCACCTCGGCAAAGTCGGCGCCACCGGCCGAGCCACCGGGCCGCACCTGCACTGGAACGTGAGCCTGAACGACGCCCGCGTCGATCCGGCGATTTTTATTGGCGCGTTTAAACCCTGAGTAAGGACGACTTGCCATGCGTATCCGCGCACAAACCTCTTGCCTACTGATTATCGATATTCAGGAACGCCTGTTTCCCGCCATCGATCAGCATGCCGAACTGGCGGCTAATGCCTTGTGGCTGCAACAGGTGGCGCAGCGTATCGGTGCCCCCGTGCTGCTCACCGAGCAATACAGCAAGGGCCTGGGGCCAACCATTGCCTCGTTGCGCGCCGGGCATGCGCCAGAGGCTATTGTCGAGAAACTGCACTTCTCGGCGGTCAGTGAAGGCGAGTTGTTGCAACGCCCTGGCGCTGAGCGGCAACAGTTCATCGTGTGTGGCAGCGAAGCGCATGTCTGCGTGCTGCAAACCGTACTTGATCTGCTCGAGCAAGGCCGCACGGTGTTTGTCGTGGCCGAAGCAGTCGGCTCGCGTCAACCCTCGGACAAGCTCCTGGCCCTGCAACGCATGCAACAGGCCGGAGCCGTGATAGTTTCGCGCGAGATGGTCGCCTTCGAATGGCTGGGGCAAGCCGGGAGTGAGTTGTTTCGCAGCATCAGCCGGGAATTTATCCGTTAACGCGCTACACCCCTGCGCAATCCAAGCTAAACAGCACACGCAAAAGCGCCATAAAATCGCAAGCACACATAGATGGCGCGATTTATCACCAATTTTTCCAGCATGCTTGCACGCTTTAGCCTCTCTGGTTAGGGTTGACGGCATGCACATAAATCACACGCTTATTCTGCTGCGCCAACACGCCAAGCCCCACAGGGATGTGGGAAATGCCGCTAGCCCGCCGGGAGCGGGCACGGCACTTTGTTTGGTCAGCCAACGACTGCGTGGCTAACTCTTAAGCCCCGCCCAGTCTTATTTTTTCAAATTCCGCCCGGCTCGCCGATTGCAGCCGCGCTAAAAGGATTACCCCATGAGCATGCTTAAAGACCCATCCAACAAGTACCGCCCATTCACCCAAATCCAGATTCCAGACCGCACCTGGCCGGACAAAATCATCGATAAGGCCCCCATCTGGCTGTCCACCGACTTGCGCGACGGTAACCAATCGCTGATCGAACCGATGGATGCCGAGAAGAAGATGCGCTTCTTCAAGTGCCTGCTGGCCGTGGGTTTGAAAGAAATCGAAGTGGGCTTCCCGTCCGCCTCGCAGACCGACTTTGACTTTGTCCGCGAGCTGATCGAAGGCGGGCATATTCCGGATGACGTGACCATCCAGGTGCTGACCCAGGCGCGCGAAGACCTGATCACCCGCACCTTCGAGTCACTCAAAGGGGCCAAAAAGGCCATCGTTCACTACTACAACGCCACCGCGCCGAGCTTTCGCAAGATCGTCTTTAACCAGGACAAAGCCGGCGTGGTTGAGATCGCCACCCACGCGGCGAAAATCATCACCCGCCTGGCCGCCGCCCAGCCGGACACCCAGTGGGGCTTCGAGTATTCACCGGAAGTGTTTAGCAGCACCGAAGTCGACTTCGCCGTTGAAGTGTGTAACGCCGTTATTGGCGTATTCCAGCCGACCCCAGCCAACAAGTTGATCCTCAACCTGCCAGCGACCATCGAGTGCGCCACGCCGAACAATTACGCCGACCAGGTCGAGTGGTTCGGCCGCCATGTTGACCGTCGCGACAGCGTGTTGCTCAGCGTACACACCCACAACGACCGCGGCACCGGCGTCGCGGCCACCGAACTGGCCGTCATGGCGGGCGCGGATCGCGTCGAAGGCTGCCTTTTCGGCAACGGCGAGCGCACCGGTAACGTCTGCTTAGTAACAGTCGCGTTGAACCTCTACACCCAGGGCATCAACCCCGGGTTGGACTTCTCCGACATCGACGCGGTGCGCAAGGTGGTCGAAGACTGCAACCAGATTCCGGTCCACCCGCGCCATCCCTATGTCGGCGATTTGGTGCACACCGCGTTCTCCGGCTCGCACCAGGATGCGATCCGCAAAGGCTTCGCTCAGCAGAAGGCCGACGCGGTTTGGGAAGTGCCGTACCTGCCGATTGACCCTGCCGATATCGGCCGCGATTACGAGGCGGTGATTCGCGTTAACAGCCAGTCCGGCAAGGGCGGCATCACCTTCCTGCTCGAGCAGGAATACGGCATCAATCTGCCGCGCCGCATGCAGATCGAGTTCAGCCAAGTGGTACAGAAGGAAACCGACCGCCTCGGCCTGGAAATGAGCGCCGCGCAGATTTATCAACTGCTCGAAACCGAGTACCTGCAAGCCACCGCACCCTACGCCCTGAAAGGCCATCGCCTGCAGGAAGAAAACGGCACCAGCGCGGTCGACGTTGAGGTCAACCATGCTGGGGAAACCCAGCACTGGCGTGGTATTGGCAAAGGCCCACTGGAGGCGCTGGTCGCCGGCTTGCCAGTGGCCGTGGAAATCATGGACTACAGCGAGCACGCCATCGGTGCCGGCACCCACGCCAAAGCAGCCGCCTACATCGAACTGCGCGTGGCCGGCGGCCGTGCTCTGCATGGCGTGGGCATCGACGAAAACATCACCACCGCCAGCTTCCGCGCGCTGTTTAGTGCGCTGAACCGGGCGCTGGCACAGGCCGATGCACAAGCGGCTTAAGCCTTAGTCCGAAATCCACAACGCCGGGCAATGCCCGGCGTTTGCGTATGTGCAGTTCCAATGTTGCTTCTGCAAACGGCTAAGAAATAACCAAGCCGATACGGGCCGGGCTACTTCAAGAAAAAATCATCCGCATCCAAATAAGCCGGGAAACGCTCGCGGTAAGCGGCCAACTCAGCGGCGCTGAGCGTGACGCGAAACACACCATCGGCATCACCCGGCTCAAGCAGCGCTTCACCCTGGAAATCCAGCACCTGACTGTCGCCGCTGTAGGCGTAGCCCTTGCCGTCCTCACCGATGCGGTTCACCGCGGCGACATAGCAGAGGTTTTCGATGGCTCGTGCTGGCAACAGGCGGTTCCAGTGATGGCGGCGCGCGGCGGGCCAGTTGGCGGTGTAGAGCAGCAAGTCAGTGTTTTCTGCATCACGGCTCCACACCGGAAAGCGCAGGTCGTAGCAGATCAGCGGACGCACCTGCCAACCCTTTACCTCTAGCAGCACCTGCTGTTCGCCAGCGCTGTAGTGCTTGTGCTCGCCCGCCATGCGGAACAGATGGCGCTTATCGTAGTGCGCCACCGAACCATCCGGACGCGCCCAAAGCAGGCGGTTGCGGTACGAACCGTCAGCGGCTTGGATAATCAGGCTACCGTTCACGACGGCTTGCAGCGCCTGAGCCTGCTCACGCAGCCACTGACTGGTCGGGCCGTCTTCGGGCTCGGCTAGGGCGGCGGAATCCATGGAAAAGCCGGTGCTGAACATCTCCGGCAGTACGATCAGATCGGCACCGCGCGCCTCCTCAAGCAGGGATGCGAAATGCGCGCGATTGGCGGCGGGGTCCTGCCAAGCCAGTGTGGTCTGGATCAAGGCCAACTCAAGATCGGGCAATTGCTTTAAATCGCGCATAGTTTCTCCGCCGCCTGACGCAGGGTTTCTTCGCGCTTGGCGAAGCAGAAGCGCACCAGACGCAGGTCCTTGGGCGGCTGCTGGTAGAACACCGATACCGGAATCGCTGCCACGCCATGTTCTCGGGTCAGCCATTCAGCCATGACTACATCGCCTAAGTCGGGACGAATGGCCGAATAATCGACCAGCTGGAAATAGGTACCGGGGGCGCGGGTAAAGCTAAATCGCGAATCCTTCAGCAGATCAGCGAACAGATCGCGCTTGGCCTGGTAGAACATCGGCAGCTCTTCGACATGCTCGGGATACTCAGCCATGTAATCAGCCAGCGCCCATTGCAGCGGCGTCACACCGCAGAAACTGACGTACTGATGGACCTTGCGCAGTTCAGCGCTCAAGGCCGGCGGTGCCACTACATAGCCGGTCTTCCAGCCGGTGACGTGGTAGGTTTTGCCAAAGGAGCTGACCACAAAGGCACGCTGATACAGTTCTTCATGGGCCAACACGCTGGCGTGGCGAAGGCCATCAAACACCAGATGCTCGTAAACCTCGTCGCTGATCAGGTAGATATCGCGCTCGCGGATCAGCGCGGCCAGCTGATCCAGCTCAGCGCGGCTGATCAATGCACCACTGGGGTTGTGCGGGCTGTTGAGGATGATCAAGCGCGTCTTGTCGCTCAACGCATCCTGCAGACGCTGCCAGTCGATGGCGAAGTCCGGCAGGGCCAACGGCACGTGCACACAGCGTCCGCCAGCCAGTTCGACCGAGGGCTCGTAGCTGTCATAGCTGGGATCAAAAACGATGACCTCATCGCCCGGACGGATGAGCGCCTGCACCGCACAGAAGATGCCTTGGGTGGCACCTGGCACGATGGTGACCTCTGTCTCAGCACTGACTGCACGGCCATAACTGCGAGCTATCTTCGCCGCCACCTGCTCGCGCAGTGCAGGCAAGCCAGTCATCGGCGCGTATTGGTTATGCCCGGCGGCAATATGCCGTCCGACCGCATCGCGCAGTGCTTGCGGCCCATCAAAATCGGGGAAGCCCTGGGACAAATTCAGCGCACCCGTCTCCAAGGCGAGCTGCGACATGCGGGTAAAAATCGTAGTGCCAACATTCGGCAACTTGCTGATGATCATCGAGGCAGCATCCGGCTTAAAAGCGAGTGGTGCGGCAGAATAATCGATTCCCAATAAACGCAAAAGGCACCCGGAGGTGCCTTTATAGAGCGCTTAAAGCCAAGCTTAGCGCTTGTCTTTGCGCTTCTTCTCGGCCTTTTTGTGGTGGCTCATCAAGCGGCGTTTCTTGTTCACCTGACGGTCCGTGAGGGTGTTTTTATTGCCCTCGTACGGGTTGTCGCCACCTTTGAACTCAATGCGGATCGGCGTACCCACCAGCTTAAGCACGCGGCGGTAGGTGTTTTCCAGGTAGCGGATATAGGACTTAGGCACCGCCTCGACCTGATTGCCGTGAATCACGATCAGCGGCGGGTTGGCACCGCCCAAGTGCGCGTAACGCAGCTTGATACGGCGGTTGTTGACCATGGGCGGCGCGTGATCGCTGACGGCGTCTTCCAGAATCGAGGTCAGACGATTGGTCGGCCAGCGGGTGATCGCCGACTTGAACGAGGCCTGCACCGACTTGTACAGGTTGCCCACGCCAGTGCCGTGCAGCGCTGAGATAAAGTGAATGTCGGCAAAGTCGACGAAGAACAGTCGGCGTTGCAATTCGACCTTAACGTAGTCGCGCTCGCTGGGCTCCATGCCGTCCCATTTGTTCAGCGCGATAACCAGTGCACGGCCGCTTTCCAGCACGAACCCCAGCAGATTGAGGTCATGGTCGACCACGCCTTCGCGGGCATCCATGACGAACACCACGACGTTGGAGTCCTGAATCGCCTGCAGGGTTTTCACCACCGAGAACTTTTCCACCGCCTCAAAGATCTTGCCGCGACGACGCACGCCAGCGGTGTCGATCAGGGTGTACTTCTCGTCATCACGCTCAAACGGGATATAGATGCTGTCGCGCGTCGTGCCGGCTTGGTCGTAGACGATAACCCGCTCTTCGCCGAGCATGCGGTTAACCAACGTCGACTTACCAACGTTGGGTCGACCAATGATCGCCAGCTTGATGCCGTCTTTTTCGCTCGGGCCGGGAATGCGCTTGGCCTCCTGACCTTCGAGGACTTCTTCCTCTTCCTCGCCCTCTTCCGGCTCGCTGGCATCCTTGGGGAAGGAGCCCAACACCGCCTCGAGCATCTGGGTGATGCCACGACCGTGCGCGCCGGCAATCGGCAGGGACTCGCCCATGCCCATGCTGGAAAATTCGGCGCGGGCCAGGTCAGTGTCGATGTTGTCGACCTTGTTGATGACCAGGAAGCTGCGCTTATTACGGCGACGCAAGTGCTCGCCAATCATCTGATCGGAGGCCGACAGGCCGGCACGGGCGTCAACCAGGAACAGCACGGCATCAGCCTCTTCGATGGCCTGCAGCGACTGCTCGGCCATTTTTGCATCAATGCCTTCCTCGTCCCCGGAGATACCACCGGTGTCGATGACGATATAGGTTCGCCCCTGCCACTTGGCCTCACCGTACTGGCGATCACGGGTCAGACCAGACAGGTCGCCGACAATCGCGTCACGGGACTTGGTCAAGCGGTTAAACAGGGTGGACTTGCCGACATTAGGGCGGCCCACCAGGGCAATTACGGGAACCATTAGGCTCTCCACTTCGTTATTTCAGAAAATACAAAAGCCGCTGCAGGGGCAGCGGCCAGAATTCAACGCGTTGGCGTTACCTCACACCCTTAACAGGTGTGCGATAACGCCAGCACTGGACGAGCAATTACTTGATGGTTAACGCCACCAGATTGCCGCCATTACCAAAGGCATACAGCCAGTCACCCACTACCAGCGGACGGGCACGCAGGCCATCACTGTCGATGCGCGTGCGACCGACGAAACGGCCGTCTACTTGGCTAACCAGGTGCAGGTAACCTTCATAGTCACCAAACACCACATAGCTGGAAAACACCTCAGGAGCCGACAGTTGGCGACGCGCCAACGCATCATTGCTCCACAAGGCAGAAGCCGAACGCTCGTCAATCCCTTCCACGGTGCCGCTGGCCTGGTTCACATAAACGCTGCCATAACCTTGGGCTACGCCCACCGAACTTGAGGCTTCGCGCTGCCAGAGGATACGACCGCTTTCCAGATCCATTGCCGCTACACGACCTTGATAGCTGACAGCGTATAGGGTACCAGCCGAAAGCAGCAGACCGCCGTCGATGTCAACCACGCGATCCAGCTCCGAGCGACCTTGCGGAACAGCCACACGCTGCTCCCAAACCGGAATGCCACGCTGCGCGTCCAGGGCAATGACTTTGCCGGTGGACAAACCTGCAATGGCCAGACGGTTGGTCAGTACCGGGCTGCCTGTGCCCCGCAAAGTCAAGACGGCCGGGGTGTTTTCGAAAATCCAGCGTTGCGAGCCGGTTTCCATATCAAAGGCGATCAGACGATCGTCCTGAGTCTGTACCAGCACCACGTCACCGTTGAGCGCCGGCGCAGCCAACACCTCACTGGTCACACGGGCACGCCATTTCTCTTCACCTGAGGTGCTGTCGAGAGCGATGATTTCGCCTTTCAACGTGCCCACCACAACCACGCCGTAGCCAGCAGCTACAGCACCCGAGACTGGCAATTCCAGATCAGCTTTCCAGATGACCTTGCCGTTCATGCGGTCCATGGCCACAACCAGGCCTTCAACATCGGCGGCATAGATCTGCTCGCCATCAATCGCCGGCACCAGCATGTTGAAGGTTTCGCCCTGGCCTTCACCAATCGAGCGGCTCCATTCCTTCTGCAAGCTCACTTCTTCTTCAAACTTGGGCAGATCGGCCGGCGGCAGTTCCTTCTTGCTATTGCTGCTGCAACCTACAGCCAAAACGGCCAGGGCCAGCAGTGCGGCATTCTTCCAGCGCATCACGTCATGCATCCCCTTTAGCCAGGTCATCCAGCTTCATTTGTAAACCACCGACTGCGGCGTCTTCAGCCAGCGCAGCCTTAGCTTTTTCGTAGGCCACATGGGCATCATCAGCACGGCCGAGTTGCACCAGCACATCACCTTTGAGTTCTTCGCGGCTGGCGGTGAACGCCGGCTCAACCTTGGCTTCGAGCAGCTTCAACGCATCCTCGGCCTTGCTCTGCGCAGCCAACACGCGCGCCAATCGCTGGCGTGCCAGTTCACCCACGCTGTCATCAGCAGGTTTATTGACGATGGACTGCAACTCAGCCGCAGCATCATCAAGCTTGCCCGCTTCCACGGCGACCTTGGCGACAAACAGGCTGCCGTATTGGGCGTAATGGGTGCCGGCATAATCATTTTTCAGGGTATTGGCCAACTCAGCCACTTTACCAGCGTCAGGCTTGCCGCTTGGATCGAGGGCTGCTTCCAACAGTTGCTGATAAACAATCGACGCGCCATGCGCCTGATTGCTCTGGTACTGCTGCCAGCCCTGCCAGCCGAGTACGACCACCAATGCCAGCACCACGCCTGTCAGCAACGGCATGCCGTTGCGCTGCCACCAATCCTTGATTACTGCCAGTTCTTCATCATCAGTACGCGAAACCACACCAACACTCCTATTCGCTAAATCACTTAACAGACGCTCAGGCCTGATTGGCGCAGTTCGCCAGGTGATCGGCCAATGCCGACCAGGCAATATCTTGTTGCTCGCCCTGACCGCGCAGCGGCTTGCAACCTACCATTTGCTGGGCCAGTTCGTCTTCACCGAGAATCAAGGCATACAAGGCACCGCTTTTATCGGCCTTCTTGAATTGGCTCTTGAAGCTGCCTGCGCCGGCATTCACCTGCAAACGCAGCCAAGGCAACTCATCGCGCAAACGTTCGCTAAGCGCCAAAGCGGCCAATTCTGCTGGTTCACCAAACGCGCAGAGGTATACATCGACGCTGCGGCCAATTTCAGCCGGTACTTTACCTAGAGTTTCGAGCAACAGCACCAAACGTTCGATGCCCATGGCAAAACCAACGCCCGGTGTTGGCTTGCCGCCCATCTGCTCAACCAGGCCATCATAACGACCACCGGCACACACGGTGCCTTGGGAGCCGAGTTGGTCGGTGACCCACTCGAACACGGTTTTGCTGTAGTAATCGAGCCCACGGACCAATTTGGGGTTGATCACGTAGGGCACACCGGCGGCATCCAGACGCGCTTTCAGACCGTCGAAATGCACACGCGACTCTTCGTCGAGGTAGTCGGCCAGCTTCGGCGCATTAACAAGCAAGGCTTGAGTTTCCGGTACTTTGCTGTCGAGCACACGCAGGGGGTTTGTGCCCATGCGGCGACGGCTGTCTTCGTCCAGTTGGTCTGCGTGCGCGGTCAGGAACTCCACCAGGGCATCACGGTATACCGCACGGGCAGCGCTGGTGCCGAGGCTATTGAGCTCAAGCTTGACCACATCGCGAATACCCAGCAGCCCCCACAGACGCCAAGTCAGTGCGATCAGTTCGGCGTCGATGTCCGGGCCATCGATGTTGAAGACCTCGACACCAATCTGGTGAAACTGACGGTAACGGCCTTTTTGCGGACGCTCGTGACGGAACATCGGGCCAATGTACCAGAGCTTCTGCGTTTGCCCGCCACCGGACAAGCCATGCTCCAACACCGCACGAACACAGGCCGCAGTGCCTTCAGGGCGCAGCGTCAGCGAATCACCGTTGCGGTCTTCGAAGGTGTACATCTCTTTTTCAACGATGTCGGTGACTTCACCAATCGAGCGCTTGAACAGCTCGGTGAACTCGACAATCGGCATGCGGATCTGGCGATAGCCGTAACCGTCCAGCAGACCGGCAACAGCACCTTCAAAGTAACGCCAGAGCGGCGTTTGCTCGGGCAAAATATCGTTCATGCCACGAATGGCTTGCAGGGGCTTGCTCAATTGTTTTCCTTAGCGCGTATCAGCTGCGCACGATAACCGCAGCGTCGGCCGCGACCTTGTCGGCCGCTTTCTGGCGGATCAGTTTTTCCAGTTCATCGACCAGGTTTTCATTGCTCAGTTTGAGTGCAGGCTTACCGTCGATGTAAATAAGATTGGGCGAACCACCCGTCAGGCCGATATGGGCCTCTTTGGCTTCACCGGGGCCGTTGACCACGCAACCGATCACGGCGACATCCAGCGGCACCAGCAGGTCCTCAACGCGCTGTTCTAGCTCGTTCATGGTTTTGACCACATCAAAGTTCTGCCGCGAACAGCTTGGGCAGGCAATGAAGTTGATGCCACGCGAGCGCAGACGCAGGGACTTGAGAATGTCGTAACCGACCTTGATCTCTTCAACCGGGTCCGCGGCCAAAGAAATACGGATGGTGTCGCCAATGCCCTCGGCCAACAGCATGCCAATACCCACGGCCGACTTGACCGTACCGGAGCGCAATCCGCCGGCTTCGGTGATGCCCAAATGCAGCGGCTGTTCAATTTGTTTGGCCAACAAGCGATAGGCGGCGACGGCCATAAACACGTCGGAAGCTTTAACGCTGACTTTGAAGTCCGGGAAATTCAACCGGTCCAAATGCTCAACGTGACGCAAGGCCGACTCAACCAGCGCCTCAGGCGTTGGCTCGCCATATTTTTTCTGCAGGTCTTTTTCCAGCGAACCGGCATTAACGCCGATGCGAATAGGGATACCCTTGTCGCGAGCTGCCTCTACCACGGCCCGAACACGGTCTTCGCGGCCAATGTTGCCCGGGTTTATGCGCAGGCAATCGACACCCAGTTCAGCCACACGCAGGGCGATCTGGTAATCAAAATGGATATCGGCAACGAGCGGCACGCGAACCTGCTGCTTGATGCGGCCAAAAGCTTCGGCGGCATCCATATCTGGCACCGATACACGGACGATATCGGCACCGGCATCTTCCAGGCGGCGAATCTGTGCAACGGTGGCGGCGACATCATTGGTGTCACTGTTGGTCATGCTTTGCACAGCAATCGGTGCATCACCACCCACTGGCACCGAACCTACCCAGATCTTGCGCGAAACGCGGCGCTTGATTGGCGATTCACACTGCATATTACTGCCCACCCAACTTGAGACGTGCGGTTTCACCGGAAATAAAAGGCGCTACATCAACCGAGTTGCCGTTGAGGCTCACCTGCGCGCCACGGGCGAAGCCCAAGCGCAGCTCCAATGGTGCCTTACCTGTCAGTTGCAGGCTCTCACCCTTGCGCTTGAGTGCACTGAACAGCACTTTGCCGTTGGCATCTGTCAGTTGCGTCCAGCAATCGGCAATGAAATTCACAGTAACCTGTGCTTCACCGGCGGCAAGTGGTGCGGCAGGCTCAGCTGCAACAGGCGTCGCAACTGGCGTCGGCACAGCAGGAGTAGCAGCAGCCAAAGCAGCCGTAGGCGCGATTACATCGGCCGCACTCACTACAGGCGTTGATTCAGCAGGTGATGGCAGCGATTCGGCAACCGCCGCCGTATCACCCGCGACCGGCACAGGGTCAGCGAGTACTGGCAATTCTGAGTTGGCAGCCTGAGCCGCATCTACGGCCTGATCTTCCGGCTCATCGAGAGAATGGATCTGCGTTGTACCGTCAGCACCCTCCACCTCAACATGCTCGATGCTGGTGGCGGCCAAATCTTCTGCGCGGCGCTCGGCTTGCTCCTGCCACCAGAAAAAACTCAACCCCGCCAAGGCCAACAACACCAAAAAGCTAACGGCGCGCAGGATCTTCTGCGAGTAACTGACGGGTTCTTCAATACGCCCCAAACTGTGCACATTGCTGCCGGCGGCATCACTGCCGGTGAACTGATCGAATTCAAGCACCAATCGGCTTTGGTCGATATCCAGCAACTTGGCATAGGCGCGTACATAGCCGCGGGCGAAGGTATGTCCCGGCAACTTGTCGAAGGCACCCTGCTCAATTTGTGAGAGCCGCTGAGGAGTCAAATTTAGCTGACCGGCAACATCAGCAATGGTCCAACCACGGCTCTCACGAGCCTTACGCAAAGTCTCGCCCGGATTGACACGGGGAACCGCTAGCACTTCTGGGGCTGCCGCTTTCATCATTGCTCCGACAGGAATTGCTGGTATTCCGGGGTGCCCGGATAGAGACGCTTGAGCTGCAAGGCAAGACTTGCCGCGTTATCACGCTCTTCAAAAATTTTTGCTAAGCGCACGCCTAGCAGCAGACTGCGGGCGTCATGTGGCGCAAGGGCAACGTAGCTGTCGTAATAACCGCGAGCAGGCACGTACTGCTTATCTTCATAAGAGAGCTGCGCCATCTCCATCAGCGCACGAGGCTGACGACTGTTAAGCCGTAGTGAGCGCTGAAAATAAGTCTTGGCTTCTTCACGCTGCTTCAACTGCAATGCGGTTAGCCCCAAGTTCTCAAACACGCGGGAACGTTCAGGGTAAAGCGTGTCCTGCGCAGCCTCGGTGTAGCGTTCCATGGCCTCTTGATAGCGCCCTTGCTCAAACAAAAAGCTTCCATAATTGTTCAGTAAACGTGCATCACCACGGCGCTCTGCCATCGCTTTACGAAAATGGCTGTCTGCCAGCTTTGGCTCCATTTCGATCTGGAAGACCAGAGCCAGCGCGGCATGTGCATCCGCATCTTTGTCATCAAGCTCCAACGCTTGACGCAGCGGCACTTTGGCGCGCTCTGTCTGGCCCTGCTGAAGGTATCCGATAGCCAATTGCACATAGGCATCACGGGCAGCGTCACGCCCTTTATCAGTTTTCATTGGATCAACATTACCGGTCGTGACACAGCCGGCTAAAACACTGGCAGCCAACAGCATTAATGCAAGGCGCAAGGTCATCGTAATCCTCCCATCAGGTTCGATTAGCGGCGGAACTCGGCGTTTCGGCCTCGCTACTCAATTCACGCACGGCAATGTAGCGTTCACTGCGACGGGTACGGTCCATAACCTGCCCAACCAACTGACCACATGCCGCATCAATATCTTCACCACGCGTTGTGCGCACAGTGACATTGTGACCAGCCTGGTGCAGCAGATCCTGAAAACGACGGATAGCGTTGTTGCTCGGCCGCTCGTACCCCGAGTGGGGGAATGGATTAAACGGAATGAGGTTGATCTTGCAAGGCACATCTTTGAGAAGTGCGATCATTTCCTCAGCGTGCTCAGTCTTATCGTTAACATCCTTGAGCAGGGTGTATTCGATTGTAAGAACGCGTTTCTCGCCAAGGCGCGAGACATAACGCTTACATGCTGCCAAGAGCATTTCCAGCGGGTACTTCTTGTTGATCGGCACCAATACGTTGCGCAGCGCATCATTAGGCGCGTGCAGCGAGAGGGCGAGCGATACATCGATCACTTCACCCAACTTGTCGATCATCGGTACAACGCCCGAGGTCGACAACGTCACCTTACGTTTGGAAATGCCATAACCCAGGTCATCCATCATGATTTTCATGGCGGCGACCACATTGTCGAAATTCAGCAGCGGCTCACCCATGCCCATCATCACCACATTGGTGATGGCACGGTCGATTTTTGCCGGAATACTGCCGAACGACTTATTGGCAATCCACACCTGACCGATCACTTCGGCGGCGCTCAGATCGCTGTTAAAGCCTTGTTTGCCTGTTGAGCAGAAACTGCAATCCAGCGCGCAACCGGCCTGCGACGACACACACAAGGTGCCCCGCGTGCCTTGGGGGATGTACACGGTTTCCACACAACTGCCCGACGCCACTCGCACAACCCACTTGCGCGTGCCATCGGTAGAAATATCTTCGCTGACCACTTCCGGGCCGCGGATTTCAGCACAGGCCTTGAGCTTTTCGCGCAAGACCTTGCTGACATTGCTCATGGCATCGAAATCATCGACGCCAAAGTGGTGAATCCACTTCATCATCTGACCGGCACGGAAACGCTTTTCCCCGATGCTTTCGAAGAATTGTTCCATCTCTGCCAGGGTCAGACCCAGCAGGTTGATTTTACCGGTAGCTTCAGTCATGGCTTCACCCTCACCCGATTCGCTTAGCGAATACGTGCGCAAACTTCGGTGGCAGCGAAGAAGTAAGCGATTTCGCGAGCAGCAGAGGCTTCCGAATCGGAACCGTGAACAGCGTTTTCGTCGATGGAAACAGCGAAATCAGCGCGGATGGTGCCAGCAGCTGCTTCTTTAGGGTTGGTAGCACCCATCAGATCGCGGTTTGCCAGAACAGCGTTTTCGCCTTCCAGAACCTGAACGATAACCGGACCGGAGGTCATGAAAGCAACCAGGTCCTTGAAGAAGCCGCGCTCGCTGTGCTCAGCGTAGAAGCCAGCAGCTTCGCGCTCGGACAGCTGAACCATTTTCGAAGCAACGACGCGCAGGCCGGCTTTTTCGAAACGAGTGGTGATCTCGCCAACAACGTTTTTAGCAACGGCATCAGGCTTGATGATGGAGAAAGTACGTTGAACAGCCATGTGAAACTCCAGAAACAATGATTAAAGCGAAAAATTAAACCCGCGAATTATACGCGGGTTCCGGTTAAATGCGTAGGGCACTACACAGCTCGTATTAGTCGGCCTCTTCGATCCAGGCGGCCTGAATGGCTTCAAGCACCTTCTCGCCGCCGCGCTGCGGGTCATCGCTGAACTCCGGCAACGCCAGAACCCACTTGTGCAGATCGACGAAGTTCACATAACGCGCGTCCACTTCAGGCTTACTTTCGGCAAGCTGGATGGCAATTTCCAGAACATCAACCCACTTCAGACTCATAACAACTCCTGATCTCAGTGCGGCGCTTCGGCGGCGTGATTGAGCGAGTACTTAGGGATCTCGATAGTTAAATCCTCATTCCCCACGATCACCTGACACGACAGGCGCGACTGCGGCTCCAAGCCCCAGGCTTTGTCGAGCATGTCCTCTTCCAGCTCATCAGGCTCATCCAGCGTGTCGAAGCCTTCACGGATAATGCAGTGACAGGTGGTGCAGGCACACACGCCGCCGCAGGCGCTTTCAATGTCGATGTGGTGCTCATGCGCCACCTCAAGCACTGATGTGCCGGGTGCCGCGTCAACCACCAAACCTTCCGGACACAGTACCGCGTGAGGCAGAAAAATGATCTGCGGCATGTTTATTCCTCAATCTCATCAAGACTACGGCCGGCCAATGCGGCCTTGACCGTGGCATCCAGGCGACGCGCCGCAAAGGCATCGGTCACCTGGGTCAAACGTTTGGTTTGCTGCTCGATTGCCAAGCCATCGTTACCCGCCATCAAATCACGCAATTGCTGCATCTGCGCGTCGATAGCCAGTCGTTCGTCAGCCTCCAGCAAGCGCTCACCATCGACCAACAGAGCCGCCTCAACCGCCTCCAGCAAACGCTGGGCATCGACCTGCTGCTCGCGCAACACGCGGGCAACTTTATCGTCGCCAGCGTTTTTGAAAGAGTCCTGCAACATGCGTGCGATTTCGCCGTCCGTCAGCCCATAGGACGGCTTGACCTGAATACTGGCCTCAACACCAGAGGCCAACTCACGCGCTGCCACGCTCAGCAGACCATCCGCATCCACCTGGAAGGTCACGCGAATCTTTGCCGCACCGGCCACCATCGGCGGAATACCGCGCAGCTCAAACCGCGCCAGGGAGCGGCAATCGCTGATCAGCTCACGCTCACCCTGCAGCACATGAATCATCATGGCCGTTTGGCCATCTTTATAAGTAGTGAAGTCCTGCGCACGTGCTACCGGGATGGTGGTGTTACGCGGGATGACTTTTTCCATCAGCCCACCCATGGTCTCCAGGCCCAACGACAGCGGAATCACATCCAGCAACAGCAACTCTTCGCCGTCACCACGCTTGTTACCCGCCAAGGCATCAGCCTGGATCGCTGCACCGATAGCAACCACCTGGTCCGGATCGATGTCCGCCAAGGGTTCACGGGCAAACAATTCCGCCACGGCCTGACGCACACGCGGCACGCGCGTAGAGCCGCCGACCATCACCACCGCCTCAACGTCTTCCAACTCGATGCCCGCATCACGCACCGCGCGGCGACAAGCTTTTAGGCTACGCGCAAGCAGCGGCTCTATCAGCGCATCAAATTGTTCACGGCTCAGCTCACCCTGCCAGCCGGCGTAATTGATGGACACCAGATCGCAATCGGTCAGCGCTTCTTTCGCCGCACAAGCCGCCTCAAGCAACAGGCGCTGCTCGCCCGGATCAAGGTCGGCAGACACACCGGCCTGCTGCACCACCCAGCTTGCAATGGCATGATCAAAGTCATCACCACCCAGAGCACTGTCGCCACCGGTGGCCAACACTTCAAACACACCACCGGTCAGGCGCAGCACCGAGATATCGAAGGTGCCGCCGCCCAAATCGTAAATCGCCACCACCCCTTCCGCATGCTGATCCAAGCCATAGGCAACAGCGGCGGCGGTTGGCTCATTGAGCAGGCGCAGCACGTTCAAACCCGCTAAGCGGGCAGCATCTTTAGTGGCCTGGCGTTGTGCGTCGTCAAAATATGCAGGCACGGTAATCACCGCGCCCACCAGTTCGCCACCCAAGGTTGCCTCAGCACGCAGCCGCAGCACCTTTAGAATTTCTGCTGAAACCTCAACGGGGCTCTTAGCCCCCTGCACCGTTTCGATAAACGGCATGTGCGACTCGCCTTCGGTAAAGCGATATGGCAGTTGCTCACCGAGCTGCTTAACGTCGGCTAAACCACGCCCCATTAAGCGCTTGACGGACAGAACAGTATTGAGTGGATCTGCCGAAGCGGCGGTCTTGGCCGATTCACCCACCTCAACCGAGCCCGCGTGATAGCGCACCGCCGACGGCAGAATGACCTGCCCAAGAGCATCGGCCAGTGGTTCCGAAAGGCCGCTGCGCACAGCAGCAACGAGCGAATTGGTGGTGCCCAAATCAATCCCCACTGCCAGCCTGCGCTGGTGTGGCTGGGGGCTTTGTCCGGGCTCAGCGATCTGCAGTAAGGCCATGGGTAATCAATGCTTAGGTGTCAGGCACGCATCAGAGCGCACCAGCGTTAATCGTCGAGGCGCTCTTCCAGCTGGCGAACCTCGTGAGAAAGCTTGTCGAGAAACTGCATGCGGCGCATCAGGCGCTCGGCCTGCTCACGCTGCTGCGGATCATCCCAACAAACCGCAAAACTTTCGTTGAGCTCATCCTGAGCCACTTTCAAGCGGCGCTTAAAGGATGCCACACCCGCCAGATCAGCGCTTTCGTGCAAATCTTCAAGCTCTTCGCGCAGCTGCATTTGCCGCAGCAGAAAACCCGGATCTTGCACCGTAACTTCCAGCGGCAACTCAGGGCCACGCAGCGCCAGTAAATAGCGCGCCCGCTGCGAAGGGCTTTTCAGGGTGCTGTAAGCCTCATTTAGGCTTGCGGACTGCTCAAGAGCCAAGCGCTGCTCACGCTCGGATGCATCAGCAAAGCGGTCTGGATGCACCTGACGCGCCAGTTCGCGGTAGCGATTGGCCAACAGGTCGGCATCCAGACGGAAGCTCGGCTGCAAATCAAATAAAGCAAAGTGACAAGGACTGCCCACGCGCGCCTCAGATATTGAAGCTTTCGCCGCAGCCACATTCGCCGCGTACGTTTGGGTTGTTGAACTTGAAGCCCTCGTTCAAGCCTTCTTTGACGAAGTCGAGCTCGGTGCCATCCAGGTAAACCAGACTCTTGGGATCGATGATGACCTTAACCCCATGACTCTCGAAAACCTGATCTTCGCCGGCAGCTTCATCGACGAACTCCAGCACATAGGCCAAACCCGAGCAGCCTGTGGTGCGCACACCCAGGCGAATGCCCTCGCCCTTACCACGCCCATCAATGGAACGCTGCACGTGCTGGGCGGCCGCTTCGGTCATGCTGATAGCCATCGAAACCTCCTTAGAGCAAACCTTTCTTCTGCTTGTAGTCGCGAACGGCGGCCTTGATGGCGTCTTCGGCAAGTACGGAGCAGTGAATTTTCACGGGCGGCAGGGCCAATTCTTCAGCCAGCTGAGTGTTCTTGATGGTTTCTGCTTCATCCAGGGTCTTACCCTTCATCCACTCAGTGGCGAGGGAGCTGGAAGCAATGGCCGAACCGCAGCCATAAGTCTTGAACTTGGCGTCTTCAATAACACCTTGTTCGTTAACCTTGATCTGCAAGCGCATTACGTCGCCACAGGCCGGAGCACCCACCATGCCAGTACCGACATCCGGATCTTCCGCATCCATCTTGCCGACGTTGCGCGGGTTTTCGTAGTGGTCAATGACCTTTTCACTGTATGCCATGTTGGTATTCCTTCCTCATCAGAGAGCCGCTCTTGCTCGGCGACTACTTAGTGCGCCGCCCACTCAATCTTGGAGATGTCGACACCGTCTTTGTACATATCCCACAGCGGCGACAACTCGCGCAGCTTGGTAACGGCCTCGCAGACTTTCTGCGCGGCGTAATCAATTTCTTCTTCGGTGGTGAAGCGGCCGAAGGTAAAGCGGATGGAGCTGTGCGCCAACTCGTCGTTACGACCCAACGCTCGCAATACGTAGGAAGGCTCCAAAGAGGCCGAGGTGCAGGCAGAACCAGACGAAACGGCCAGATCCTTGAGCGCCATGATCAGCGACTCGCCTTCCACATAGTTGAAACTGAGGTTCAGGTTGTGCGGTACGCGGGCAGTCATGCTGCCGTTTATGTACAGCTCTTCGAGACCGTCCACCTGCTTGTAGAAGCGATCGCGCAGCGCGGCAATACGCTGGCTTTCCTGCACCATCTCTTCTTTGGCGATACGGAACGCTTCACCCATGCCCACGCATTGGTGCGTAGCCAAGGTACCGGAACGCATGCCGCGCTCGTGACCGCCACCGTGAGTCTGAGCCTCCAGACGCACACGTGGCTTACGGCGCACATACAGCGCACCGACACCCTTAGGACCGTAGGTTTTGTGCGCGCAAAACGACATCAGATCAACTTTGAGCGATTCGAGATCGATGGCCACTTTACCGGTCGATTGCGCCGCATCGACATGCAAGAACACACCACGCGAGCGGGTGAGCTCACCAATCGCGGCGATATCGTTGATGGTGCCGATTTCGTTATTGACGTGCATCACAGACACCAGAATGGTGTCTTCGCGCAGCGCCGCTTCAATCATGGCCGGCGTGATCAAGCCATCTTCACCGGGCTCGATGTAAGTCACTTCAAACCCTTCGCGCTCCAGCTGGCGCATGGTGTCAAGCACCGCTTTGTGCTCGATCTTCGAGGTAATCAGGTGCTTACCTTTACTTTTGTAAAAGTCCGCGATGCCCTTGATGGCGAGGTTGTTGGATTCGGTCGCACCGGACGTCCAGACAATTTCTCGCGGGTCAGCGTTGACCAACTCAGCCACCTGACGGCGCGCATGCTCAACGGCTTCTTCAGCTTTCCAGCCAAATACGTGGGAGCGCGACGCTGGGTTTCCGAAGTTGCCGTCAACCAGCAGACACTCACTCATTTTTTGCGCAACACGCGGATCAACCGGCGTGGTGGCGGAATAATCGAGATAAATCGGCAATTTCATGAACACTTCTCCTAATCAGGTATCAGACCAGTCGGCCTACGCCCTTCCATCAATCGACGGCTGACGCTTCGATCTTATCTAGAAACAGCATCCTGCTGCCGTTGCAACGGCGCTGATCCTGGCGCTGGGCCACTTCCTGCACTTCTCGACGCGTGACCAAGTCGGCCAGACTGATGCCACTAAGAAACTCGTGAATCTGCTGACTGAGGTCACACCACAAATGATGGGTTAGGCAGGTATCGCCGGCATGGCAATCGCCTTGCCCCTGACAACGCGTGGCGTCAACAGACTCATTGACCGCATCAATGACTTCGGCAACCTGGATCCCGTGCATGTCACGCGAGAGCTGATAGCCACCACCCGGCCCGCGCACACTGGAGACCAGATTACCGCGGCGCAACTTGGCAAACAGCTGCTCAAGGTAAGAGAGGGAAATACCCTGGCGCTCAGAAATGTCAGCCAGAGATACCGGACCACGCTGCGCATGCAGCGCCAAGTCAAGCATGGCGGTGACGGCATAACGGCCTTTGGTGGTTAATCGCATAATGGGGTTACCGCGTGATCGCAATATGGGGCGATTATGCAATTCCCGAGTATTTAAGTCAACTATAAGACCTAGCGATTTAGTAGGAGATGCTCAGAGTGAAGGCCGGCATCATACCAAACCGACCACCCCCACACCATCAAACCGCCGGCTTGTCAGCTTCCTTGACCATCCCGGCGAAGTCCTCATTGCGCAACTGCGGCAGGTCCTTGGCGCAGTAATCACTGCCGAGGGATTTCAGCGCACCGCACATACCCTCAAGCCGACTGTCGACGGCATGCAAATGATCGAGCAATTGGCCAATTGCACGCGCCACAGGATCGGGCATGTCCTGACTCACGCCATAAGCATCGAAACCCAGCTTTTCGGCGATCGCCTGACGCTTGGCCTCCAGCTCATCATCCGCCTTGACGATGATACGACCCGGAATACCAACGGCCGTAGCGCCCGCTGGAACCGCCTTGGTCACCACCGCATTGGAGCCGATTTTCGCACCCGCACCAACAGTGAAAGGCCCCAGCACTTTGGCACCCGCCCCAACCACCACACCATCTTCCAGCGTGGGGTGACGCTTGCCTTTATTCCAACTGGTGCCGCCCAGGGTCACACCCTGATAAAGCGTCACGTCATTACCAATCTCGGCGGTTTCACCAATAACGATGCCCATACCGTGATCGATAAAAAATCTGCGGCCAATTTTCGCACCCGGATGAATCTCAATCCCCGTCAACCAGCGCCCGAAATTTGAAACAACACGCGCCAGCCATTTCCAACCGGACAACCACAAAGCATGAGCCAAGCGATGCAGCCATACCGCATGCAGGCCTGGATAGCAGGTCACCACCTCAAAGGCATTGCGCGCAGCTGGATCGCGATGAAAAACACTCTGGATATCCTCTCGCATGCGCTCAAACATCTGTACTTCCTCGCTTATGGGGCTCGCCACGCGCCGCCTTAATGGTTTCGGTCAAAATGCCGCGCAGGATATTCACTTCCAACTTGGTTACCCCGCTGCGTCCGTACAAACGCCGCAGGCGACTCATCAAATGCCGTGGCTTCAGCGGGTCAAGAAAGCCAATCTGCACCAATGCCTGCTCCAAGTGAACAAAATAAGATTCCAGCTCATCCGCCGTAACCGGCTCGTCACCAGCCTCGACTACCGCTTCGAACTTAAGCGGTAAGCCTTCCGCAGCCAGCCAGCCCAGTCGCACCTCATAAGCCAAGACCTGCACCGCAGCCGCCAGGTTCAACGAACTGAAGGCTGGATCAGAAGGAATATGCACATGAAAGTGGCAACGCTGCAGTTCATCGTTTGTCAGGCCGGCATATTCACGACCAAACACCAAGGCAACCTGAGCGCCCTGCCCCGCCTGCTCGCACGCTGCAACCCCACACTCGCGCGGTTCAAGCATCGGCCATGGGATATGACGGTTACGGGCACTAGTACCCATTACCAACCGGCACCCAACCAAGGCCTCCTCAAGTGTTGCAACTACCTGCGCGGACTCAAGAATATCGCTAGCCCCCGAAGCCCTGGCCACCGCCTCCTCGCTCGGAAAATCCTGCGGATCGACCAGAACTAGACGCGACAAACCCATATTTTTCATAGCACGGGCTGCACCGCCGATATTTCCCGGATGACTGGTACCCACCAACACAACGCGAATATTTTCCAGCACCACAAACGCTCTCAAGGCAAGGCATTAAGCGGCAAATCTTACAGAATCGACCACACTTACGCCACGCAAGGCGTAGGTTGCACTTCAACCGCGAAACTTTTCTGCTAGAATGGCCGGCTTTCTTTAACGACCCAGGTGAACATCCATGCAGCCCATGCTGAATATCGCGCTGCGCGCAGCCCGTAGCGCCGGCGAAATGATCTTCCGCTCGACCGAACGCTTGGACGTCATCTCGATCGACGAGAAAGAAGCCAAGGATTATGTGACTGAAATTGATCGCTCCGCCGAGCAACTGATCATTCAGGCCATTCGCAAAGCATTCCCCAACCACGGCATTCTCGGCGAAGAAAGTGGCATGAGTGCAGGCACCGGTGACGGCGCAGATTACGTGTGGATCATTGATCCACTCGATGGCACCACCAACTTTATTCGCGGCATTCCGCATTACGCTGTGAGCATCGCGTGCAAATACCGCGGTCGGCTTGAGCATGCGGTAATCATCGACCCGGTGCGCCAAGAAGAATTCACCGCCAGCCGTGGCCGTGGCGCTGCCCTGAACGGTCGCCGCCTGCGCGTCGGCAACCGCAAGAGCCTCGAGGGCGCGCTGCTCGGTACGGGCTTCCCGTTCCGCGACAGCCAGATGGAAAACCTTGAAAACTATATCGGCATGTTCCGCAGCCTGGTCGGCCAGACTGCCGGCGTGCGCCGTGCGGGCGCAGCCAGCCTAGACTTGGCCTACGTGGCCGCCGGCCGTTTCGATGCTTTCTGGGAATTTGGCCTGTCCGAATGGGACATGGCAGCAGGCGCTCTGCTGATTCAAGAAGCTGGCGGCCTGATCAGCGATTTCAGCGGCGGTCACGAGTTCCTTGAAAAAGGCCAGATCGTAGCCGGCAACACCAAATGCTTTAAAGCGGTACTCACCGCCATCCAGCCGCATTTGTCAGCCTCGCTAAAGCGCTGATCAAACGCCCACAAAAAAGCGCCTTCCGAGGCGCTTTTTTATGGATCAAATTCCGCCAAGTGCTGCCTATGGCAACACCGGCTAGCGCTTTCAGTTAGCCTGATCCGCCAATACCAACTGACCATCACGAACGGGGATCTGACGACCCGGATCGCTGGCCATGCGCACCTCAGCCACCTTGCCATCCAATTCGTACTTCACGTCATAACCCAAGCGCTTCTCGCTGGTATCGATCACCGTGCTGCAGCGCGTTTCGGTTGTCGTATAGGTGTCAGTACCCTGCATGTGCTCTTGCGCTTTATTACCGGCATAACCCCCACCTACAGCACCGGCAACGGTTGCGATTTTTTTACCGTTGCCGCCGCCGACCTGATTGCCCAGCAGCCCGCCTACAACAGCACCTATGGCCGTGCCCGCTATCTGATGCCGGTCTTTGACAGGCGCCTGACGGGTTATCGCCACTTCTTTACAGACTTCACGCGGGGTCTTGATTGTTTCGTTGACCGGTTTAACGGCCAACACCTGCGCATACTGCGGCGCACTGACCAAGCTGTAGGTCGCCACTGCGCCTCCTGCCGTCACACCCACAGCCCCCAACACAGCGCCGACAACCATAGACTTGTTCATTTTGACTCCTTATTCACGCGGTACATGACGCACCAGACCTGTGAACTTGGAGCACAAAAAAGCCGGGCAAGTTCAGCACTTGCCCGGCTCATTTACCGCATTGCGAAGGAGCGCACAGTATCAGGGGCGCTCATCCACCTCTTCAGCCACCACCGGAGGAATCAGGTCATCCACCGAGAGGTTAAGCCAAACCAGTACCACGTTAGCTATGTATACCGATGAGTAGGTGCCCGCACTTACCCCAACAAACAGCGCCACCGAAAAACCAAACAGGTTGTCGCCTGCAAACATCAGGAGAGCAGCTATCGCCAGCAAAGTCGAGATGGACGTGGCCATGGTGCGAAGCAGCGTCTGGGTAGTGGAAATGTTGATGTTCTCAATCAACGTCGCCTTGCGCAGTACGCGGAAGTTTTCTCGCACCCGGTCAAAAACCACAATAGTGTCGTTGAGCGAGTAACCAATGATTGCCAGTATTGCTGCCAACACAGTCAGGTCAAAGGTGATCTGGAAAAACGAGAGAATACCGAGCGTGACAATAACGTCGTGCACCAAAGACACAACCGCGCCAACGCCGAACTTCCACTGAAAGCGAAAAACCAGGTACAGCATTACGCCACCCAGCGCCAACAGCAGACCAAGACCGCCCTGATCGCGCAGCTCTTCACCCACTTGCGGACCGACGAACTCGACCTTTTTCACCTCAAGCTGATCACCTGCCTGACGCAAAGCAGTGGCTACGTTATTACCCAGGTTGGGATCATCGCCCTGCATGCGCACGACCACATCAGTGGTCGCCCCGAAGGTTTGCACAACAGCATCACCAAAACCTGCATCACCCAACTGCGCGCGGATTTTACCCAAGTCAGCCGGCTGCTCGTAGCTGAGTTCAATTTGTGTACCACCGGTAAAATCCAAACCAAAATTCAACCCCTTAGTGAACAGGCTGAATAATGCTAGAAGTGTCAGTAATACCGTGAAGGCGAACGCAATGTTGCGCACGCCCATGAAGTTGATCGTACGATTCATCACAGCCCCTTAAATCCACAACTTCTTGAAGTCACGCCCGCCGCAGGTCAGGTTGACCATGCAACGCGTCACCAGAATCGCGGTAAACATCGAGGTGATGATGCCCAGCGACAGTGTCACAGCGAAGCCCTTAACAGGCCCGGTGCCCATAGCGAAGAGGATGCCGCCGACCAACAAGGTGGTCAGGTTGGCGTCGATAATCGCCGAATACGCCCGGTCAAAACCCTCGTGAATAGCGCGCTGAATCGACATGCCATTGGCAATCTCCTCGCGGATTCGCGAGAAGATCAGCACGTTAGCGTCCACCGCCATACCCATGGTCAGCACAATACCCGCAATGCCCGGCAGGGTTAGCGTGGCACTGAGCAGCGACATCAGCGCCAACAGCAGCACCATGTTCAAACCCAAGGCAATAGTCGCCAGCACACCGAAGAAACGGTAAATGGCAATGATAAACAGCGACACGAACAACATGGCCCACATCGAGGCCGTCACACCTTTGGTGATGTTATCCGCACCTAGGCTCGGGCCAATGGTGCGTTCTTCAGCAAAGTACATCGGCGCCGCCAGACCACCGGCACGCAACAGCAGCGCCAGCTCTGAGGATTCACCCTGACCATCCAAACCGGTAATACGGAATTGGCTGCCCAGCGGCGATTGGATAGTCGCCAGGCTAATGATCTTCTTCTCTTCAACGAAGGTTTGCAGTTCAACTTCTTTTTCGACGCCATCCACCACCTGACGCACGTGACGCGTCACCGGCTTCTGCTCGATAAAGATTACCGCCATGCTGCGCCCGACGTTGTTGCGGGTCGCGCGGTTCATCAGGTCACCGCCACGGCCATCCAGACGAATATTGACCTGCGGACTGCCGTTTTCATCGAAGCTGGCCTGGGCGTCAGTCACCTGATCACCCGTAATGATCAGCTCACGCTCCAACTGCGCAGGCGGTCGGCCTTCTTCGCGAAACTCAAAGCTTTCAGTAGCAGCCTTGGCCGCATCCGGCTCAGCCGCAAGACGGAACTCAAGGCTGGCGGTTTTACCCAAAATACGCTTGGCTTCGGCGGTGTCTTGCACGCCCGGCAGCTCAACCACAATACGGTTAGCCCCTTGGCGCTGCACCAGTGGCTCGGCCACACCCAGCTCATTCACCCGATTACGCACAGTGGTCAAGTTCTGTTTAATCGAGTATTCGCGAATCTCAGTCACCTTGGCATCAGTCAAAGCAAGGCGCAGCACCTGCTGCTCACCACGCTTAACGGACGTCAGGTCAAAATCGGTAAATTCTTTGCTGATGAGTTGCTGCGCTTTTTCCAAAGTGGCTTCATCGGCAAAGCCGAGCTGAATTGCACCATTGAGCTCCGGCAGGCTGCGATAACGCACACGCTCCTTACGCAGCAGGCTTTTGACCTCGCCCTCGTAGACTTTACGGCGCGCATCCAGAGCCTTGTCCATGTCCACTTCCATCAAGAAGTGCACACCACCTGACAGGTCCAGGCCCAGCTTCATCGGGCTACCGCCCAAGTTGCGCAGCCACTCTGGCGTGGTTTGCGCCAAGTTCAGGGCCACCACAAACTCATCACTGAGGGCCCTACGCACCAAATCTTTGGCAGGCAATTGATCTTCAGCATTATTCAAACGCAACAAACCAGCACGCCCTTGATTAGCCAGGCTGGTGGCTTTGACGCTGATACCGGCTGCTTCCAGGGCGCGACTGGCGCGATCCAGGTCAGCCTGCTCGACGCGCATCGCGGAGCTGTTGCCACTGATCTGGATCGCCGGATCGTCCGGGTACAGATTGGGCAGGGAATAGAGAAAGCCGATAGCTAGAACAGCCAGAATCAGCAGGTACTTCCAGAGGGGAAACTTGTTGAGCATGACGCCGCCCGTTATGACGCGGGGCGCATTAAGCGCCCCGTCGAATGGTAAAGGTGTATGGCTTAGATCGCTTTGAGCGTGCCTTTAGGCAGCGAAGCAGCGATCGCTACTTTCTGAATTTTCAGCTCAACAGTGTCGGACACTTCAATCACTACGAAGTCATCAGAAACCTTCGAAACCTTGCCAGCGATGCCGCCGCTGGTGACCACTTCATCACCTTTCTGCAGGCCGCTGATCAGGCCTTTGTGCTCTTTTGCACGCTTGGCTTGTGGACGCCAGATCATCAGATAAAAGATGACCAGGAAGCCGACCAGAAATACCCACTCAAAACCACTACCTGCAGGACCGGCAGCCGGTGCAGCACCTTCAGCGAAGGCAGCGGGGATAAAAAAGCTCATGTAACACTCCTGTAACAAGGGTCTTTAAGGGTTGGGAATCAATCCAGAGGCGGCGTTGGCAGCCCGCGCTTGGCGTAGAAGGCATCGACAAAGGCGGCCAATGTACCCTGTTGAATAGCCTCACGCAAACCAGCCATAAGCACCTGATAGTGCCGCAAGTTGTGGATTGTATTGAGCATGCTACCGAGCATTTCGCCACATTTATCCAGATGATGCAGATAGGCGCGGGAGAAATGTTTGCAGGTGTAACAATCGCAGCTCGGATCGAGCGGCGAGTCGTCATGTTTGTGCACCGCATTGCGGATTTTTAGCACGCCCGTGTCGACAAACAGATGACCGTTACGCGCATTCCGGGTCGGCATCACGCAATCGAACATGTCCACGCCGCGACGCACACCTTCAACCAGATCTTCCGGCTTACCCACACCCATCAAGTAACGCGGCTTATCAGCCGGTAACTGCGCGGGCAGGTAATTAAGCACCTTGATCATTTCTTCCTTGGGTTCGCCGACTGACAGGCCGCCGATGGCATAACCATCGAAACCGATCTGTTCCAGCCCATCCAAAGAAACCTTGCGCAGCTCTTCATGCATGCCGCCTTGCACAATGCCGAACAAGGCAGCGCTGTTGTCGCCATGGGCTTCTTTGGAGCGCTTGGCCCAACGCAGCGACAGTTCCATCGAGCGCTTGGCCACATCAAACTCGGCTGGATACGGCGTGCACTCATCAAAGATCATGACGATGTCTGAGCCCAGATCGCGCTGCACCTGCATCGACTCTTCCGGCCCCATAAACACCTTGGCACCATCGACCGGCGAGGCGAAGTACACGCCCTCCTCCTTGATCTTGCGCATCGCGCCCAGGCTGAACACCTGAAAACCGCCGGAGTCGGTGAGGATCGGCCCCTGCCACTGCATAAAATCATGCAGGTCGCCGTGCTTCTTGATCACCTCAGTGCCGGGACGCAACCACAGATGGAAGGTGTTACCGAGAATGATCTGCGCGCCAATCGCCTCGATATCACGCGGCAACATGCCCTTTACCGTGCCGTAGGTGCCCACCGGCATAAACGCCGGGGTCTCGACCACGCCACGGGGGAAGATCAGACGGCCACGGCGCGCCTTGCCCTCTGTTGCCAACAGCTCAAACGACATGCGGCACGTGCGCGTCATACAAGTTCCTCAGGCCCGCGCGGTGCGGGATTACGCGTAATAAACATGGCATCGCCATAGCTGAAAAAACGGTATTGCTCATCAACAGCCGCCTGATAGGCCGCCATGGTTTCCGGGTAACCGGCAAATGCCGACACCAGCATGAGCAGGGTTGATTCCGGCAAATGGAAGTTCGTCACCAACCCATCCACCACATGCAGAGGACGCCCAGGGAAGATAAAGATGTCGGTATCACCACTGAAGGCCTTGAGCTCGCCATCACGCGCAGCGCTCTCCAGCGAACGCACGCTGGTGGTGCCCACCGCAATCACCCGACCGCCACGCGCGCGACACGCCGCCACGGCGTCAACAACGTCCTGAGTGACTTCCAGCCACTCGGTGTGCATGTGATGGTCTTCAATGCGTTCAACACGAACGGGTTGAAAGGTGCCCGCCCCCACGTGCAACGTCACAAACGCACGCTCGACGCCTTTCTCAGCAATCGCATCCAGCAGCGCCTGATCAAAGTGCAAGCCAGCCGTAGGCGCAGCAACAGCACCCGCGCGCTCGGCATACACCGTTTGGTAGCGCTCACGGTCAGACTGCTCATCCTCACGGTCAATGTAGGGCGGCAACGGCATATGCCCCACGCGCTCCAGCAGCGGCAAAACCTCTTCGTTAAACAGCAACTCAAACAGCGCATCGTGACGCGCCACCATCGTTGCCTCACCACCACCTTCAATCAGGATGGCGGTGCCTGGCTTGGGTGACTTACTGGAACGCACATGCGCCAGCACGCGATGGCTGTCGAGCACGCGCTCAACCAGAATTTCCAGACGACCACCGGATGCTTTTTGCCCAAACAACCGCGCAGGAATCACACGCGTGTTGTTAAACACCATCAAATCGCCCGGATTAAGGTAATCCAGCACATCGGCAAATCGCTTATGAGCCAAAGCACCCGTTGGCCCATCCAGCACCAGCAAGCGACTGGCACGGCGCTCAGCCAATGGGTAGCGGGCAATCAGGGCGTCAGGCAGTTCAAAATGGAAGTCGGCAACACGCATGGTCTGAGAAGGTCGTTTGTCAGGGCGGCTGAGTTTAGCGGAAAACATGTATTTTGACCACGAAAGAGCATTGACCAACGCCAACACCATCCCTATACTGCGCCGCCATTGTGCCCCGGTGGCGGAACCGGTAGACGCGGCGGATTCAAAATCCGTTTTCGAAAGAAGTGGGAGTTCGAGAAAGGCCTTGATTATCAAGGCCTTTTTTTATGCCTGGCGTAATCTTGGCGTAATGACTTTGAAGCACATATAGACGTGACTGCAAATCGCAGCCACAAAAAAGCCCCGGCACCGCAGGCCATGCCTACTGCGCCGGGGCTTTGTGTTTAAGGCTAGATCCGCCACACCTCTTTAGCCTTTTCAAACCCCACCCACTTACCATCCCGATCCAGCCCGCGCTCAGCCATCAGCTGCGCGGCAACCGCTTGGGTATCCACCTCCCCTTTCGCCATGGCGTTCAGCAGTTCGGTTGGCAGGGGCTGGAGGTGCTCGAGCAGGTTCATTGCCGTTTCCTTAATGGTTTCCGTTGGCACCAGTAACGCTCTGGTGCCGAGGCATAGCAAGTGAATCAGACGCCATCAAAGAGGCCGCCTAGGGCAGCCGGCACCCAGTTCATAATCACCAACTCGCCTGTGGTTTCAGCCACGCCCTGCCGCTGATTGGTGCAGCTGTAGCGGATATCGAGCTGCTCCATATGGAAGCCATCGAACGCACGGCGGATATCGGCGTGGTCGTTGATGCTGACCATCACCTTGCCTTTGCACCGCCGCATAAAGTCAGCCATGCGCTCGTAGTTTTCATAGGGGAAGTCAACGCCATAGCCCGCCGTCTGCCAGTACGGCGGGTCCATGTAGTGGAAGGTGTGGGCGCGGTCATAGCGCTCTGCGCATTCAAGCCACGGCAGGTTTTCCACATACACACCGGCCAAGCGCTGCCAGGCAGCGGACAGGTTCTCTTCGATGCGCATGATGTTTGGCGCTGGGCCAGTCGTGGCGGTACCGAACGTCTGCCCGCTGACCTTGCCGCCGAAGGCATGGTGCTGCAGGTAGAAGAACCGAGCAGCGCGCTGGATGTCGGTCAGGGTTTCCGGCCGGGTGATCTTCTGCCACTCGAACAGCTGCCGGCTGGAGAGCGCCCACTTGAACTGTCGCACGAACTCCTCGACGTGGTTCTGCACCACCCGGTACAGCGACACCAGGTCGCCATTGATATCGTTCAACACTTCCACGGGCGCGGGCTGGGGGCGCATGAAGAACAGCGCAGCACCGCCGGCAAACACTTCGACGTAGCATTCGTGGGGAGGGAATAGCGGGATAAGACGGTCGGCCAGGCGGCGCTTGCCACCCATCCAAGGGATGATAGGACTGGTCATAGAATGCAAACCTTTACTGTATAAATAAACAGGTGCTAGGCTCTCCCCCGCTTCGTGCACGGAGTGGGAGCCCTGGCTTGGCTTGCAGGAATGGCTGCGGGTCGAGTGGCCTGCCCGGGTGCTGTAACACCTGGGCGGGTCGCTCTTTTCTTACGGAGGGGTTACGGGGTTGCAGCGGTCTGGCCGGTCAGCGTCCGGACGTAGCCTTGCAGGTACTCGAGTTTCTTCTGATCGCGGATCATTCCGGCGCGGATATCCCAAACAGCTGATCCAGCTCGCTCACTGAGTTCGACACTGGCTCCATCGCCCAGGCCGCTGCTGCCTGTGGTTTGGGACACGACGAGATCTGCGGCGGCAATTCGGGCTGCGATGCGCAGCCGCTTACGCTCAGCATCAGCGCCAGAGTAAAGCCGTTGCAGCCGCTCATTTTCACCTTCTGCATCTGTCAGTTCCTTGTGTTTGGTTGAATCCAGCTCAGCCAGGTGCTGCTCCAGCTCCACGCGCGCATCCAGCTGATCGCTCACCTGGCGAGCCGCCGCCCGGGCTATCTCGCCCAGCGTGTCGCTGTGGGTTTTCTCAGCCACCGCCAGCTGCTCACCCATCCGCCAGCCGTTGCTGGACCAGCCCGCGGCGAAGACAGCCAGCAGCAATGCGCCCAGCAACCAGGTGCGCGGTGAGCCTGGGATCAGATCGATGATGTTCATTCGATTACCTCCCGTGCCCTGCCCCACAGTTCCATCCGATCCTTTTGGCCATTCAGACCGCCATTGATCTTTCGGGTGATCTGGCTGAACTTCCCCTGATCGGCCAGGGTGTTCAGTTCTTTGACCCACCAGAACCAACCAGCAGACTGTGCGGCCCACTCGGGCTGCTCAAGCAGCTGCGGCTCACGCAACAAGCGGTCATCGCCGAACAACGCGGCGCTGCACTTGAGGTAGTTGTGGCGGCCGGTGATCTGAATCAGCCCACGCCCGCGATACAACTGGCCATCGCCATCGGGCTCAGGCGTGTTGCCCAGGCGCGCGGCCAGTGGCCCGGTGTCGTACTTCGCCAGGTAAGCGTTGTTACCCAGCTCGCGCGTCCACTGCAGCTGGCCGGACTCATGCCCGACCTGCGCCAAGAACGCGGCCATGCGTTTGGGTGTGTTGATCTGCCAACGCTTGGCGGCGGCATTGATTGCAGGAACAAAAACGCCCGCTGATCGGCGGGCGTTGGGCATGATGTGCAGCAGCTGCTGCTCGGTGATCTGCATACGTTTCTCCAGGCAACAAAAAGCCCGCACATGGCGGGCGCACTCTGTAACTACTTTCGTTATCTCCACTCGCCACCGGTGAAGGCCCTCACGGGGCGCTCAACCCAAGCG
>LNFM01001374.1_pt1 | contig 66532 bp, 66 predicted proteins | sample 596031 | NCBI WGS metagenome assembly LNFM01 (sample SAMN04254537, study PRJNA301005) | activated carbon metagenome | isolation source: dual media filters at the Ann Arbor, Michigan drinking water treatment plant | place: USA: Ann Arbor
GTCGCGCTTGCGGGACGGGGCGGCGGCGTCGCGGGCCGGCCTCGCGCGCGGGGCCTCGTCGCGGCGCGCGGGCGCGTCATCCTTCGCACGGCCGCGGGGCGGCGCGCCTGCGGCCGGCCTGGCGGCGCGCGCGGGCTTTGCGGCCGCGCCGCGGGTGTCCTTCACGGCCGCGCCGCGGGTTTCCCCGGAGGCGGCGCGCGGTGCCCGGGCGGGCGGCTTCCCCGTGCCCGTCCTGGCGGCGCCGGCACGCGGCTCCTTCGCGGCGCTGCCGGCCGCCTTCGCCACGGCACGCGGGGGCCTGGCGCCGACGCGCGCTTCCTTCGCGGCGCCACCACGCGGTTCCTTCGCCGCTCCGCCGCGCGGCTCCTTCGCGGCTCCGCCGCGGGCACCCTTGGCCTTGCGGGTCGTCGTGTCGTCCGTGCTGCGCGCCAAAGTCGCCTCCCTGAAGCCTTACGCCACCTGCAACGCGCCCGAGCGGATCGCGGTGGCGGAGATCGCGCGCTCGGCGGCGGGCACCAGCGCCCAGCCCGTTCCGGCCCGCATCAGCGCCCCCGGCCGCCGCCGCCCCCGTCGCATCACCGAGGCCGCGGCGCCGCGCAGCGCCGGCCGCGTGTAGCCCGGACGGGGCAGCACCGCCAGCGGCACGGCGCGGATGATGCTGCGCCACCGCCGCCAGCGCGGCAATTGAAGCAGGTTGTCGGCCCCGATCACCAGCGCGAATCGCACCCCCGGGAAGCGCCGCCGCAGCCGCGCCAGCGTGTCGGCCGTGAAGCGCGTGCCCAGCCGCGCCTCCGCGTCGCAGGCCCGCACGCGCACCCCGTCGGCGATGCGCCGCGCCGAGGCCAAGCGCTCGGCGAACGGCGCCATCCCCGCGCGCGGCTTCAACGGGTTGCCGGGCGAAACCAGCAGCCACACCTGGTCCAGCCGCAGCGCCCGCAGCGCCACCTCCGCCACGTGCCGGTGCCCCGCATGGGCCGGGTTGAACGAACCGCCGAGCAGCCCGACCGCCCTCACCGCGTCGTCACGCTCACGCTCACCGGCTCGGCCAGCAGGTTCTCGTAGCGCACGGACACGGTGCGCCCGGCCTGGGTGGGCAAGGCGGGCGAGAAGCCGCCCAGGCTCACCAGCTCGCCCACCCGCAGCCGCTCGCCGCGCCGCTGGAGGTCCTGCGCCAGCCAGGGCAGCACGTTCAGCGGGTGGCCCAGCAGCGCGGTGCCGGGCGCGCGCGCCAGTTCGCGCGTGTCATCGGCCATCACCACCGTCATGGTGCCGAGGCGCGCGGCAAATTCCTCCGTCGCCTGCACCGGGATCGGCTCGCCCACCACGCCCAGGCGGGCGCCGACGTTGATGGCCAGCAGGTTCGGCCCGTCCATGCCGCTGGCCAGCACCAGGTCCGGCATCTCGATGAAGGGGATCACCTGGTCGATGGCGCGCAGCACGTCCAGATGCGTGCGCGCGTCGTTGATGGCCTCCGAGGAGACGCGGACCAGCATGTCCGCCTCCACCGTCGGCACCGAGCCGAAGCGTGCCGGCACCTCGGCCCCCGAGCGCAGGCGGACCGTGCTCTCGTAGATGGTGCCCACCACGGGCTGCGGCACGCCGAAGCGCTGCTGCGCGGCGGCGTTGGTCAGCCCCACCTTGTAGCCCACCGGCCGGCCCCAGTGCCGCACCATGATGGCCACCAGCTTGTCCTGCGCGCATTGCCCGTGGTCCAGGCTGGTCATCCCCGCCAGCGGCGCCGCCGGCTGGTTGGCGAGGAGCGAGCGCGACAGCGCCTCGACGGCGGCGTCATCCGGGCAGGCGGCGTGGGCCGGCACGGCGAAGGCCGCGAAGACGGCGGCGAGCAGGATGCGGCGCATGGTGGGACCTCCCTCGTTTCGCCGGAGGATGGCGCGGAGCGCCCGCCCCGGTCAAACGATCCTCAGCCCCGCACCTGCCCCGTCCCCGTGATGCGGTAGCGATAGGTGCACAGCTGCTCCAGCCCCACCGGCCCGCGCGCGTGCATGCGGCCCGTGGCGATGCCGATCTCCGCGCCGAAGCCGAACTCGCCCCCGTCGCAGAACTGCGTCGAGGCGTTCCACAGCCCCACCGCGGAGTCTATCCCGTCCAGGAACTCGGCGGCCGCCGCCGCGTCCTGCGTGATGATCGCCTCCGTGTGCTCGGAGCCGAAGCGGCGGATGTGGGCCAGCGCGCCCTCCACCCCGTCCACCACGGCGACGTTCAGCACCGCATCCAGCCATTCGGTCGCGAAATCCTCCGCCGTGGCGGGCGGCAGGTGGGGGCAGGCCTCGCGCGCGCGGGCATCGGCGCGGAAGCCGCACCCCAGCGCCTCCAGCTCGGCCACGATGGGCGGCAGCAGCGTCGCGGCCACGGGGGCGTCCACCAGCAGCGTCTCGGTGGCGCCGCAGATGCCGGTGCGGCGCATCTTGGCGTTGGCGACGATGGCGCGCGCCATGGCGGGGTCGGCCGCCGCGTGGACGAAGCTGTGGCACAGCCCCTCGGCATGGGCGAGCACGGGCACGCGCGCCTCGCGCATCACGCGCCCCACCAGCCCCTTGCCGCCGCGCGGGATGATGAGGTCCACCAGCCCCGCCGCGCCCAGCATGGCGCCCACGAAGGCGCGGTCCTGGGTGGGCGCCAGCTGCACCGCGTCCTCCGGCAGGCCCGCCTCGCGCAGCCCCTCGCGCAGGCACCGCGCGATCTCGCGCGCCGAGCGCGCGGATTCCGAGCCCCCGCGCAGGATCACGGCGCTGCCGGCCTTCAGGCACAGCCCCCCGGCATCGGCGGTGACGTTGGGGCGGCTCTCGAAGATCATGCCGATCACGCCCAGCGGCTGCGCCACGCGGCGGATCAGCAGGCCGTTCGGGCGCGTCCATTCGGCCAGCACGCGGCCCACCGGGTCGGGCAGAGCGGCGATCTCCTCCAGCCCGCGCGCCATCGCGTCCACGCGGGCGGGGGAAAGGGTCAGGCGGTCGGTCAGCGCGGCCGTGAGGCCCTGGGCGGCGTCCAGGTCCGCGGCGTTCGCGGCCAGGATCACCGGCGCCTGCGCGCGCAGGGCGGCGGCGGCGGCCAGCAGCGCGGCGTCCTTCGCCGGCCGGCCGGCGCGGGCCAGGATGGATGCCGCGGCGCGGGCGGCGCGGGCGGAACTCTCGATCAGGGCGGCGGGGTCGGGCGCATTCACGGCACGGGTCTCCTTGCGCCGCCCTGCATGCCACGGCGCGCGGCGGGAGGCGAGCGCGGCGGCATCGCATGAAGCGCCCTCCGCATTCGTGCGGAAGCGCGCCGGCATGCAAAATCAACCATGAGTTGAGGATATCATGGCAACCTCGCGGACACGATGAAGCATCGCCTCGGCCTCCTCTGCCTGTGCCTGACCCTGCTGGTGGGGCTGGGGCTGGCCGCCTCCATCTGGGGCCACCTGCATTCCGACCGCCTGCAGGACGAGGTGCTGCGCCTGCGCGGGCAGACCGAGGCGGCGCACCGCCTGCGCGAGCAGGTGTCGGACGGCGACCGCCAGGTCCGCGGCCTGCTGCTCTACGGCCAGCCCATCTACGTGGAGGCGCTGTACCGCAGCATCGCCCTGGTGGTGAGCCCCGCCAGCATCGCCCTGGCCGAGGAGGTGGACGCCCACGTCCCGGGCGAGGAGGTGATCGCCCTGGCGCTGCGCCTGCACGCCTGGGCCAATCAGCGCCGCGCCGCCCACGCCGCCCTGCTGGCCGGGCGGCGCGACGACCTGCTGGCCGCCGGCCTGGCCGGCAACGGCAACCTGCTGACGGACGAGATCCGCGGCCGCCTGGACGCCTTCCTGTCCCTGCGCCACGAGGAGCTGCTGCGGCTGAAGGTGTCCCTGGCGCGGGCGAGCGCGCTGACCACCGGCCTGGTCGTCGCCTCCGCCCTGCCCTGCGCGCTGGGGCTGGCGCTGGGCTACCTGCTGCTGCACCGCCAGCGCCGCGCCGATGCGCGCCACCACGCGAGCCTCGCGCGCTCGGGCGCCGAGATGGCGGCGCTGCTGCGCCTGACCGACATGCTGCACGCCTGCCACTCACGCGCGGACGTGGAGGCGGTGGTGGCGCGCGCTGCCCCCGGGCTGCTGCCGGACCATGGCGGCACGCTGTTCCTGCCCGGCGAGGAGGGCGAGGCGCTGCGCCCGGTGGCGAGCTGGGGCAGGGCGCCCGCGGCCGTGCCGATCGGGCCGGGCGGCTGCTTCTCGCTGCGCCGCGGCCGCACCCAGGCCTGCGGCGAGGACGCCCCCTGCGAGGCGCGCTGCGCCCCGGGCGCGGCCCTGTGTCTGCCGCTCTCGGCCCGGGGCGAGGCGCATGGGATGCTGCGCGTGGCCGGCCTGGCGGCGGATGCGCCGGAGGCCGGGCTGGCGCACGCGCTGGCCGACAACATCTCGCTGGCCGTGGCCAACATCGCCCTGCGCGACCGGCTGCGCGGCGAGGCGCTGCGCGACCCGCTGACCGGCCTGTACAACCGCCGCTTCCTGGACGAGGTGGGCGCGCGGATGGCCGCGCAGTCCGAGCGGGGCGGGCGGTCGCTGGCCGTCGTCGCGCTCGACCTCGACCACTTCAAGGCGCTGAACGACCGCCACGGCCACGCGGCGGGCGACGCCGTGCTGAAGCGCGTGGGCGCGGTGCTGCGCGAGGGGCTGCGCGGCGGCGACGTGGCCTGCCGCCAGGGCGGCGAGGAGTTCCTGCTGCTGCTGCCCGACTGCACGGCGGAGGCGGCGGCGGAGCGCGCGGAGGAGATCCGCCGCGCCATCGAGGGCGCCGCCGGCGGGCCCGCCGTCACCGCCTCGCTGGGCGTGGCGGCGATGCCCGCCCATGGCGGCGCGCTGGACGCGGTGATGGCGGCGGCGGATGCCGCGCTGTACCGCGCCAAGGCCGGCGGGCGGAACCGCGTGGCCCTGGCCCCGCCGCAGGATCCGCCGAACCTCGTGCGCCTGGCCCTCGCGGCGGAGTGATCAGCGCGCGCGCATCAGCCGCGCCCGGTCCCCGCCGAAGGAGACGGCGACGCGCTCGCCCACCTGGAAGCCGTCCTCGTTGGTCTGGATGATGGCGGCGTCGCGCTGGCCGCGGTCCATGCGGACCACGAACTCCACCGCCTGGCCGCGGCCCAGCGAGCCCTCGACCGCCGAGCCCGCGAGGGCGCCGACCGCGGCGCCCAGCACGCCGCCCACCACGTTGGCCCGCCAGTCGCCGCCGATGGTGGAGCCCAGCAGCCCGCCCGCCACGCCGCCGCCGACGCCGCCGATGCCGGTGGGCGCGTTCTGCACGTTCACCGGGCGCATGCCGACGATCGTGCCGTATTCCAGGGAGGCGACGGAGCCGAGCGAGCCGGAGGAAACGGTGCTGTTGGTGGCCTGCGGGGCGCAGGCGCCGAGGCCCAGCGCCAGCAGGGCGGCGGGCAGGAGGGTGAGGCGGGAGAGGCGCATGGCTGTGTGGTCCTTCGTCGTCGTGGGTTGGTCGTTTCCGATGCCATTAACGCTTCCGGAAGTGTTTCGGGTCCACCCTGCGGGCGAGGAAGCTGGACTCGCGCCCCCACGGGGGTCTAGGGTCCGGCGGTCCGGCCGCCCTGGGAAGGCGGCGCGGGCGGTCCTCGCCGTGCCGGGCGCCATGGGGATGGTGCCCGGGACCTCACGGCGGCGAAGCGAACGGGGGATTTCACCATGGCTCTTGGACGTGCGACGCGGCTGGCGGGCGCCTTCGCCCTTGTCGGGCTGCTGGCGGCCTGCGGCGGCAGCCAGGCCCCGCAGACCCAGGCGCGCTGGTCCGCCCCCACCCGCTCCTACGACCCGCCCGGCCCGCCGGGCGATCCCTGGGGCCCCTACATCCGCGAGGCGTCGCGCCGCTTCGACGTGCCGGACCGCTGGATCCGCGAGGTGATGCGCCAGGAATCCGGCGGCCGCGCCACCGCCACCAGCCCCGTGGGCGCCATGGGGCTGATGCAGGTGATGCCCGGCACCTACCGCGAGTTGCAGCGCCGCCACGGCCTGGGCGACGACCCCTACCACCCGTATGATTCCATCATGGCCGGCACCGCCTACATCCGGCAGATGTACGACCTCTACGGCTCGCCCGCCTTCCTGGCCGCCTACAACGCCGGGCCGCGGCGGCTGGAGAACTACCTCTACGCCAACAGCGGCCTGCCGGCGGAGACGCGGAACTACGTCGCCCGCGTCGGCCCCGGGGTGCTGCGCGCCTCGCCCGTGCGCCGCGCCGCGCCCGAGGTCTATGCCGCCGCCGAGATCCCGCTCCAGGTGCCGCCCGGCCCGCGGCGGATGGACAGCGCCACCCGCACCGCGATCGCCGAGGCGCGCTCGGTGCGGGAGGGCAACGCGCAATACGCCTCCACCCCCGCGCCCGAGCCGTTCAGCGGCCCGCGCATGACGGTGGCCGCCGCCCCGCCGCCGGTGTCGCGCGGCGGCGTGGTGGCGATGGAGCCGATCCCCGACGGCTCGACCCCGCAGGGCGCCATGCGCCTGGCCGAGGCGAATGCCCGCGCCGCCGCCGAGGCCGCGCCCGCCGGCGACGTGCTGCCCGACGGCCGCGTGGTGGTGGCGCGGATGGACCCGATCCCCGACGGCTCGACGCCCGAGGGCGCGGCGCGCATGGCCGAGAGCGCCGGCCGCGCCGCCCTCCCCGAGCCCGCGGCGCGCCCTGCGCCGGCCCCGCCGCGCCAGGCGCTGGCCGCCGCGCCCGTGCCGCCGCGCACGCTGGGCTTCATCGGGACCGCGCAGGCGGGCACCCTGCCGGCCGGCTTCCGCGCCGTGTCCGCCACCACCGGCTCCTGGGCCGTGCAGGTCGGCGCCTTCAGCAACCCCGAGCAGGCGCGCGCCGCCGCGCAGGCGGCGCAGGGCAGCGTCGGCGGGCGCGTCGCCGTGCAGCCGGTGCAGGTCGGCCGCTCCACCCTGTTCCGCGCGCGGGTGACCGGGCTGAGCCAGGGCAACGCCCAGCAGGCCTGCGACCGGCTGCGGCGCGGGGGCGCGTGCAACGTGCTGTCGCCCGACGCGTGATTCCCCGCCACGTCGCTGCGCGACGCGGCGGGGGCCCCGCTCGCGGGTGCGCGGCGTGCCGTGGGGTGCGCCTCGTCCTGCGCGCGGCCGCGGAGCTTCGCCCGCGCCGGGCCCGTGCCATCCTGCGCGTGCGTCTCCGCGCCAGGGCGAAGCCCCGGCGCGACCCGCGGGCGTAGGGCGCGCCTCGCGGCACAGGCCCGCGGCTGTGCCGTGGGCCGGTTCAGGGGCACGCCTGGCCCGGAGCAGCGCACAACCCCAGAGGCGCGACGCCGCAGGCGGGCGCCGCCCAGCCGCCGCACCCCCGCAAGACGAGCGCGCCCCCCAACGCCACAGGCGCAACGGCGCAGCCAAGCGCCGGCCATCCAGCACCACCCCAACCGGACCAGCACCTCCCCAACCCCAGAGGCGCCACGGCGTAGCCGAGCGCCGGCCACCCAGCACCACCCGACAGAACCGGAACCGCGCACCGAGGATGCGCGCGCACGGCGCGCGCCGGCCCCCTTCAGGGGGCCGAAGCCAAGCGGCCGGAGGGCCGCGCCCGGCGTAGCGGCCCGGCTCCGCCGGGCCGCGGTGAGGGCCCGAAAAAGCCGGCAGACCCCCGTCAGGGGGTCTGCCTGACCTCGCCGCCCCATTCGCCCAGCAGCCGCGCCAGGGCCTCGTCCGTCCCGGCGGCCACCACCAGGTCGGGGCGCAGCAGGCGCATGGCGTCCTCGGTCCAGCCTTCGCCAACCGCGATCAGGTCCACCTCGGGCCGTTCGGCCAGCAGGATGGCGGCCTCGCCCTCGCTCGCCACGCCCACCATCAGCCGGTCGCACCAGCGGCGGGCCTGCTCGGTCAGGGCGGCGGGGCAGGAATCGGCGGCCTGGAGGAAGCCGATGCGCCAGCCGCGGTGGCGCCAGCGCTCCGCCACCTCCACCGCCAGGGGCAGGCTCACCAGCTTGCGCAGCGCGCCGCGGCCGGGGGTGAGGCCCTCCAGCAGCTCGTCCCCGCGCACCAGCGCGATGCCCGACTTGCGGCTCACGATGCCCAGGGCCAGCGCCGCCAGCCGCGCGGCGGCGTCCAGCGACAGCCCGGCGGCCAGCGCGGCGGAGACGACGGCCACCACCGCGTCGCCGCCGCCGGCGGGGTCGTGCACCTCGCTCGCCTCGGCGCGGAAGTGCAGGGCGCCCTCGGGGCGCACCAGGGTCAGCCCCTCGGCGCCGCGCGGCACCATGACGGCGCCCAGCGACAGGCGCTCCAGCAGGGCGCGCCCCGCCTCGGCCACGCCGGCCTCGTCGCGCGCCGCGCCAGGCAGCTCGCCGCATTCGAGGATCAGCAGGTCCGCGCCGCGGAAGCGCGCCAGGTCGCCCCCCTTGGGGTCCACGACCACGCGGCGCCCGGCCTTCTGCGCCGCCTCGATCAGCCGCTGGGGGATGTCGCCGGCCAGCACGCCCTTGGAATAGTCGCTGAGCACCAGCACGGTGGTGGCGGCGACGGCGTCGGAGGCGATCTTGACCATCCGGTCGGCCAGGCGCGGGTGGATGGGGGCCGGCTGCTCGTAATCCGTGCGGAGAAGGTGCTGGCCGGCGGCCAGGAAGCGCGTCTTCACCGTGGTCAGCCGCCCGCCCTGCACAAGCAGCCAGGGCTCCACGCGCGGCTGCCCGCCGATGAGGCCGGTGAGGTCGCTGCCCGCCGCGTCGTCGCCCACCACGGACACGAAGGCGACGGCGGAGCCCAGCGCGGTGAGGTTGCGGACCACGTTGCCCGCCCCGCCGGGCAGCGCCACCTCGCGCTCCACCTGGAGCACGGGCACCGGCGCCTCGGGCGAGACGCGGGTGACGTGGCCGTAGACGTAGCGGTCCACCATCGCGTCGCCCACCACCAGCACGGTGGCGCGTTCCAGCAGGCGCACTGCCGCGGCGAGTTCCTGCGGCGTGGCGGCCTCGCGGGCGGTGGTGTGCAGCGGCATGGGGCTGGCGTAGCCCAGGCGTGCTGCACCGCGCAACCTGCGCGTCATACACGCCCCGTTAACCGGTGAAGCCCCATGATGCGCCGGGGGCCAGGACGGCCCCGATTGGGGCGTGAGGATGACGAGGACCGAACCGCTTTCGCAGGCCATCGCCGGCGCGCCGCCGGGCTCGCTGGCGCTGGTGGCGCACGGCGCCCTGGCGCGCATCCTGCTGGGCGAGGCGGCGCTGGGCGGCGGCGGCGTGCTGCTGCCGATGCCCGGCGGGGGCCACGCGCTGGTGGGCATCGCCGCCGGCCCTGCCGCCCGCGCCTGCGCCGTGATGGAAAGCGCGCTGGGCGAGGCCCCGCGCCGCATCCCCCTGCCCGAGGGCGCCGCTGCCCTGCGCGCTGCCCCCGCGCCCGCCCCGGCGCCCGCGCCCGGCCCGCGGCTGCGCCCGCTGCTGGATGCGGGGGGCACGCCGCGCGCGCAGCTGCTCTCGCCCGGCCCCGGCGAGGCGGGGGCCGCGATGCGCGCCCTGCTGCGCGCCCTGGTGGCCGGCGAGGTGGCGCTGCGGCCCGGCCTGCGCCTGTTCCTGGAATGCCCGGGCGAGGCGCCGCCATCCGCGCTCGGCACCGGCACGGCGGGGGATGACCCGCGCGCCCCGGTCGCCGTGCTGCCGCTGGCCGCCCTGGCGGACCCCGCGGCGCTGCTGGCGCGCGAGGGCGCGCTGCGCGCCGCCGGCTGGGCCTGCGGCCTGCTGGGCGACGACCCGGCCGCGCTGGACTGGATGGGCCCCGGCCGCTGGGCGCTGGCCCCGGCCGGCCCGCTGCCGCCCGCCAGCCTGCCGCCGCAGCTGGTCCTGCTGGGCCCGCGCCCGCCCTGGGCGCCGCCCTGGGCGCTGCACGGGGGGGCGGCATGAGCCTGTCGCTCGCCGAGCTCGGCCTGGATGCCGAGGACCCGCTGCGCGAGGCGCTGGCCCTGGCCGCCCTGCTGCGCGACTGCGCGGCCTCGGGCGTCGAGCGCCGGGCGCTGCACCTGCGCCTGTCCCTGTTGCCGAAGGAGCAGCGCCAGCCCCGCCACCTGCGCCTGCTGCGCGAGGCGCTGGCCCCGGCGCTGCGCCCCACCCGCGGCCGCCTGTACGAGCTGCCGGGCGGCGACCTGGTCGCGCTCTCCCCCCCGCCGGGCGAGCACCTGCGCGCGGCGCGCGAGGCGGTGGCCAGGCTGCTGCCCGACCACGCGGCCGACGCGCTGCTGCCCCTGCTGCGCCTGCCGGCCGAGGCGGCGCGGCTGCTGACGGCGGTGGAGGCGGCGCTGGGCCTGGACGCCGCCCTTCCCGCCGCCGCCACCGACCCCACCGGCCGCACCGCCACCGAGGCCGAGTTCGCCGCCGCGCTGCGCGCCCTGCCTTCCGCCGACCTGTCGCCGCACCTGCGCCGCCGCCCCGCCTGGCGCCTGGCGGCCGGCGAGGAGGCGGCGATCCCGCTGCTCGAGGAGATCCGCCCCGACCTGCCGGGCCTCTGGGCGCGCCTGCTGCCCGGCCTGCGCGCCGCCCCGGGCCAGGACCCCGCCTTCCGCCGCGCGGCCGAGCGCCGGATGCTGGCCCAGCTCGCCCGGCCGGAGGAGCTGCGCCAGGTCTCCGCCATGCTGCTGCCGCTGGCCTTGCCCACGCTGGTGGAGGAGGAGTTCCTGCGCCTCGACACCCTGCTGGGCCCGCTCGGCCGGCCGGCGCTTTCCGTGCTGGTGGCGATGGAGGAGGCGCTGGCCGACCCCGGCGGCTTCGCGCGGCTGCGGCGCTGGTCGGCGCTGCGCGGCTGGGCGCTGGGGCTGGACGGGGTGCCGCCCGCGGCGCTGCCCGCCATCCCGCTGGCGGCCATGCGCCTGCCGCGCCTGCGGCTGCGCTTCGACGCCGCGCTGCTGCGCCAGGACGCCCGCGCCCGCGCTGCGCTGGACGCCGCCCTGCCGGAGGAGCGCGCGTCCATCATCCTGGCGGGGGCCGACACCACGGCCGCCATCGCCTGGGGCTGGCAGCGCGGCATCACCGCCTTCCAGGGCCGGCTGCTCCGCGGGAGTTCCTGACGCCGCGCCGCGGTGCCTTTGGCCAACGCCGCTCCGCGGTGCCTTTGGCCAACGCCGCTCCGCGGCGGGGGCTGACACTTCCGCCGCGCGGGCGCATTTGCCATGCGATGACCCCCGCCCTCGACGTCCAGGCGCTGTGCAAGCGCTACGCGCCCGACCGCCCGCCCGCGGTGGATGCGCTGTCCTTCACCCTCGCCCCCGGCGAGGTGCTGGGCCTGCTGGGCGGCAACGGCGCCGGCAAGACCACCACCATCGCCATGCTGCTGGGGCTGCTGGTGCCCAGCTCGGGCCGCATCCTGGCGCTGGGCCACGACATGGCCGGTGACCGCTTCCGCGCGCTGGAGCGGATGAACTTCTCCTCGCCCTACATCGCGCTGCCCCATCGCATCTCGGTCCGGGAGAACCTGCGCGTCTATGGCCACCTCTACACGGTGCGCGGCCTGGAATCGCGCATCGCCGAGCTGGCGCGATCGCTGGAGCTGGAAGACCTGCTGGACCGCCCGGCCGGCGAGCTGTCCGCCGGGCAGAAGACCCGCGTGGCCCTGGCGAAGTCCCTGATCAACCGCCCCGCGCTCCTCCTGCTGGACGAGCCGACCGCCAGCCTCGACCCCGACACGGGCGACTGGGTGCGCACGCGGCTGGAGGAGTACCGCGCGCAATCCGGCTGCGCGATCCTGCTCGCCTCCCACAACATGGGCGAGGTGGAGCGGCTGTGCGACCGCGTGCTGATGCTCAAGGGCGGGCAGGCGGTGGACCAGGGCACGCCCGCCGCCCTTCTCGCCCGCTACGGGCGGGCGGACATGGAGCAGGTGTTCCTCGACATCGCCCGCGGCACCGGCATCGCGGAGGTCGTGGCGTGACCCCCTCGCTGCGCCGCATCTGGGGCCTCGTCTACCGCCACCTCGCGCTGTTCCGCCGCTCGCCGCCGCGCCTCATCGAGCTGATGTACTGGCCCGTCCTGCAGATGGTCGTCTGGGGCTTCATCACCGCCTACCTGGCGGGGGTGCAGAACAACGTGGCCTCCGCCGCCGCCGGCGTGCTGCTGGGCGGGGTGCTGCTGTGGGAGGCGGCGCTGCGCTCGCAGATGGGCTTCTCCATCTCCTTCCTGGAGGAGATCTGGTCGCGCAACCTCGGCCACCTCTTCGTCTCGCCGCTGCGCCCGGCGGAGCTCGTCGCCGGGCTGATGGCGCTCTCTCTCATGCGCACGCTGGTCGCCGTGCTGCCGGCCATGGCGCTGGCCTGGTTCCTCTACGCCTTCAACATCCTCGCACTCGGCCCGCTGCTGGTGCTGTTCTTCGCCGCCCTGGTGATGATGGGCTGGGCGGTGGCGCTGGGCGTCGTCTCGCTCATCCTGCGCTTCGGCGCGGGGGCCGAGGCGCTGGCCTGGTCCATCCTCTTCGGCCTCACCCCCTTCGCCGCGGTGTTCTACCCGGTCTCCATCCTGCCGGCATGGCTCCAGCCCGTGGCCTACGCCCTGCCGGCCGCGCACGTCTTCGAGGGGATGCGCGCGGCCCTGCTCGACGGGCGGGCGGAATGGGGGCACCTGGCCGCCGCCTTCGCGCTCAACGCCGTGTGGCTGGCGCTGATGGCGTGGCTGTTCCGGGCGCAGTTCCGGGCGGCGCGGGTGCGGGGGGCGTTGCTCAACATCGGGGAGTGACGGGGCATGGCCCTGCTGGCGGAACAGCTGGTGGACGAATGGCTCAACAGGCGGGGATTCTTCACGCTGCGCGGCATCCGCAAGGGCGTGCATGAGATTGACCTGCTCGGCATCCGTCCCAAGGATGGCGCGGTCGCCGAGGCGTGGCACGTCGAGGTGAGCGTCAGCTTCCGGCCGGTGAGCTACCTCGGCCAGCTCTCGGCCGAGGAGCGGATGCTGATGGGCGTCAGCAGCGCGAACTCGGCGAAGAAAGGACGGACGGATGCGATGCTGGCGCGCGGCATCGACGCATGGGTTGAGAAGAAGTTCACCGGGGCCCGCAAGCGCGCGATGCGCGAGGAATGCTGCGCGGGTGCGGCTTGGCGGATGTTCCTCGTCCACGGCCTGTTCCATGATCCCCGGGAGCGTGTCCTGATCGAGCAGGCGGGCGTGTCGCTCATCCCCTTCTCGCGCATCCTCCTCGACCTGTCGCAACACCGCCCCGGCGAGCTGTCAGGCGCGGCAGGCACAGACATCGCGGAGATCGTGCGGTACTTCGCCCAGCATGGCGCTATGGCTGAGTGACGCCGCTGTCGCGCAGGTAGGCCAGCAGGGGCAGCAGGGGCAGGCCCAGGATGCTGAAGAAATCGCCCTGCATGTCGCGCATCAATCCCACGCCCGGGCCCTCGATGCGGTAGGCGCCGACGCTGGCCGTCACGTGCTCCGCCTCGCGCGCCAGGTAATCCTCCAGGAACGCATCCGAGAAGTCGCGCATCACCAGCCGCGGCGTGCTCACGTGGTGCCAGGCGCGCTCCCCGTTCCGCCAGCAAACCACCGCCGTCGCCAGCTCATGCCGGTGGCCGCGCAGGCGCTGCAGCTGCGCGCGCGCGGCCGACAGGTCGCCGGGCTTGTCGAACCACTGCGCCCCCTGCACCAGCAGCTGGTCGGCGCCGATCACCAGCGCGTCGGGGTGCTTGCGCGCCACCCGCGCCGCCTTGGCGTCGGCCAGCAGCGTCGCGGCATCGGCGGGCGACATGCCCTCGGCCTGGGCGCTTTCCTTGATCGCCGCCTCGTCCACATGGGCCGGCAGCGCCTCGAAGGCCAGGCCGGCGCCCTCGAGCAGCCGCCGGCGCGTGCCGCTTTGCGAGGCCAGGATGATCTTCATGGGAGGCGCCCCAGCACCGCCGCCGCCGGGTCCTCCGGTGGGGCCTCGCCGCCGTTGCCGCGGCGGGCGTGCCACAGATCCACCTGCTGCATGATCAGCGCCGCCGTCTCCTCGATCGAGCGGCGGGTGACGTCGATCACCGGCCAGCCGCGCGCGGCGCAGAGGCGGCGGGCCTGCAGGATCTCCGCCTTCACCGCGTCGGGGTCCACGTATTCGTTCTCGCCCTGGCGCACCCCGCCGGCGCCGATGATCTTCAGGCGGTTGCGCCGGATGTCGATGAGCGAATGGGGGTCGATCGTCAGCCCCACCACCGGGCAGGGCGGGTCCGCCAGCTCGGCGGGCAGGGCGGCGCCGGGCACCAGCGGGATGTTCGCCGCCTTGATGCCCCGGTTGGCCAGGTAGAAGCAGGTGGGCGTCTTGGAGGAGCGCGAGACGCCGACCAGCACCAGGTCGGCGTTGCGGATGCCCGCCACCCCCTGGCCGTCGTCATGGGCGAGGACGTAGTGCATGGCATCGATCCGGCGGAAGTAGTCGGCGTCCATCACGTACTGCGCCGCGCGCTTCTCCTTCGCCCGCGCGCCGAACTCGGCCTGCAGCATCTCGGTGATGGCGTCCAGCGGCGAGACGTGGGGCACGCCCAGGCGGTGGCACGCCTCCTCCAGCGTGTGGCGCAGGGAGGAGTCCACCAGGGTGAAGATCACCGGCCCCGGCTCGTGCTCCAGCCCCTCGATCACCCGGTCGAGGTTCATGCGGCTGCGGACCAGGAACCAGCGGTGCTGCACCACGCCGGGGTCGTCGAAGCGGGCCAGCACGGCGCGGGCCATGGAGTTCAGCGTCTCGCCCGTGCTGTCGCTGACGAGGTGCAGGTTGGTGTTGCGGGCGGGCATGGCTGTGGATGGACCGGTGATGGGCTGTGGATGATGGGGGCGTTTTCGCGCCCCGGCCAGCGCCCGGGCGAGTCACGGGGACAGGATGCACGCGGCCGTGCACACGGGACGGAATCCGGGCCGGGCCTGTTGATGAACCGGCGGGCAGGCGGAATCCGGCGGCCATCCGCCGAGTCCGGCGCGGCGGGAGCCTGTGGACAAGCCTGTGGACGGCCGTTGCGCCGGTTGCGTCCCCGTCATCCACAGGGCCCAACAACCACCAATACCCTTCTTTATTTTCTTCTTTGCAGGGATAAGGGCGCGCATGTCGGCAAAACCCCTGCTCCGCGTGCTCCGAGGCGAGGCCCTGGACGTGCCCCCCATCTGGCTGATGCGCCAGGCCGGGCGGCACCTGCCCGAATACCGCGCCACTCGCGCGAAGGCCGGCTCCTTCATGCAGCTCTGCCTCGACCCGGAGATGGCGGCGGAGGTGACGCTCCAGCCCGTGCGCCGCTACGGCATGGACGCGGCGATCCTGTTCAGCGACATCCTCATCACCCCCTGGGCGATGGGCCAGGGACTGACCTTCGCGGAAGGGGAAGGCCCGCGCCTGCCCCCCATCCGCGACCGCGCAGGGCTGGACGCGCTGGACCCCGCGGGGGCGGCCCTGAAGGCCGCGCCCATCATGGGCACGGTGCGCCGCACCCGCGCGGCCCTGGACCGCGACCACCCCGGCGTGGCGCTGATCGGCTTCGCCGGCGCGCCCTGGACGGTCGGCTGCTACATGATCGAGGGCAAGGGCGGCGGCGAGTTCCACCACGCCCGGCGTATGATGCACGCCGACCCCGCGCTGTTCGCCGACATCCTGGGACGGCTGGAGGAGGCGACGATCGCCTACCTGCTCGCCCAGGCCGAGGCGGGGGCCGAGGCGCTGATGCTGTTCGACAGCTGGGCCGGGCAATTGCCGCCCAGCGCCTTCCGCGAATGGGTGATCGCCCCCGCCGCGCGCATCCGCGCCGCGGTGAAGGCCGCGCGCCCCGACATCCCGATGATCGGCTTCCCGCGCCTGGCCGGCCCGGCCCTGGCGCCCTACGCGGCCGCGGCGGGCATGCAGGCGGTGGCGATGGACACGGCCATGGACCCCGCCTGGGCCGTGGCCAACGTGCCGCCCGCCATCGCGCTGCAAGGCAACCTGGACCCCGAGGCGCTGGTGGCCGGCGGCGCGGCGCTGGAGCGCGAGGCGCGCGCCATCCTGCATGCCATGCAGGGCCGGGCGCACGTGTTCAACCTGGGCCACGGGGTGGAGCAGCAGACGCCCATCGCGCATGTCGAGGCGCTGGTGCGGATCGTGCGCCAGGGGACATGAATGGGGTTGAACCCGCGCCGCGAGGGGGTATGTGCAGTGGCATGCCCCGCCGCATCGCCATCGTGCTGTTGAACCTGGGGGGGCCCGACGCCCCCGCCAGCGTCCGCCCCTTCCTGGAGAACCTGTTCTCCGACCCCGCGATCCTGCGCGTGCCGGGCTTCATCCGCCCCTGGCTGGCGAAGTTCATCGCCTGGCGCCGCACCAAGCCGGCGCTGGAGAACTACATGATCCTGGGCGGGAAATCCCCGCTGCTGGAACTGACGCAGGAGCAGGGCCGCAGCCTGGACGCCGTGCTGAACGAGGGCGGCGAGGCCGAGTACCGCTCCTTCATCGCCATGCGCTACTGGCACCCGATGAGCGACGAGACGGCGCGCCACGTCCAGGCCTGGGCGCCGGACGAGGTGCTGCTGCTGCCGCTCTACCCCCAGTTCTCCACCACCACCACCGGCAGCAGCATGGTGGCGTGGGAGGAGGCGTGCCGCGCCATCGGCCTGGACGTGCCGACCACCACGCTGTGCTGCTTCCATTCCGACGGCGCCTTCGCCGCCGCCACCGCGCGCATGGTGCAGGAGGCGTGGGAGAAGGCGCGCGCCGAACTGGACCCCGCCGTGCCCCTGCGCGTGCTGTGGACCGCCCATGGCCTGCCCGAAAGCATCGTGAAGTCGGGCGACCCCTACCAGTGGCAGGTGGAGCAGACGGTCGCCGCCGTCACCCGCCACCTCGACATCCCCGACATGGATGCGGTGACCTGCTACCAGTCCCGCGTCACGCCGCAGAAATGGATCGGCCCGTCCACGGAGGACGAGATCGAGCGCGCGGCCCACGACAAGGTGGCGATCCTGCTGGTCCCCATCGCCTTCGTCTCCGAACACTCGGAAACGCTGGTGGAGCTGGACGTGGAATACCGCGAGGAGGCCGACAAGCTGGGCATCCCCGGCTATTTCCGCGTCCCCGCGCAGAACAGCGACGCGGGCTTCATCGCCTCCCTGGCCGACCTGGCGCGCGGCGCGCTGGGCGGCGGGCGCCAGCTCTGCTCCTTCGCCGGCGCGCGGCAATGCCCGCGCCAGCACGGCGACTGCCCGCACGCGAAGGCCAGGGCGCCGGCGCTGGCGGCATGATGGTGGAACCCCGCCGCCCGTTCTGCTAGGGTCACGATCCCCCCGGCCGTTTCCACCCTTCCCCCCGAAGGCCATGGCCCGCATGTCGCAGACCACCGCCGATGCCACCGGCTTCGGGCGCTTCGCATCGCCCGCCGTGCGGGCCGCCATCCGCCGCCGGCTGAACGAGCTGGGCGGGGTGGTGCTGGGCATGTCCGCCCTGGTGCTGGGCATCGCCATCGGCACCCATGACGGCGCCGACCCCTCGCTTTCCACCGCCACCGACCGCGCGCCGGCCAACCTGGCCGGGCGGCTGGGCGCGCAGGTCTCGGACGTGCTGGTGCAGGGCTTCGGCTGGGCCGCCTGGCTGCCGGCGCTGGTGCTGCTGGCCTGGGCGCTGCGGATGTTCACCGGGCGCGGCGTGTCCCTGCTGCCGCTGCGCCTCGCGGCACTCGCGGGCGCCATGCCGCTGCTGGCCGCGGCACTCGCCGTGCTGCCGGGCACGGCGGCGGGCGCGGCGGGGCCGCTGGTCTCCGCCGCCCTGCTGGTGAACCTGGAGGCGCTGCTGGGCCCGCTGGGCAAGCTGGGGGCGCAGGCGGCACTCGGCGCGCTGGCCGTGGTGGCGCTCTACGTCGCCTTCGGGCTGAGCGTGCCGGAATGGCGCCGCGCCGCGCGCATCACGGCGCATGGCGCGGGCACCGCCGCCCGCGCGGGGGTGCAGCGCCGCCACTGGATCACCCGTCCGCTGGCCTGGACCGGGCGCACCCTGTGGCGCGCGGTGCCCAAGCGCCGCCGCGTGGAGCCCGCGGCCGACCTGTCCACCGTGCTGCGCGCCGCCGATGCCGCCGCCGCCGCCCCGCACGTGCCGCCCCCCGAGGTGCCGCGCCTGCGCCCCGCCGTGCCGGAGGAGACGAAGCCCGCCCCCCGCTCCACCCCGCGCGTCGCCCAGCCCCCCAAGGCCAAGCCGCCCGAGCAGCCGGCGCTGGACCTCCCCGTGGCCGGCTGGCGCGCGCCGCCGCTGGAGCTGCTGGCCCCGCCGCCCGCCCGCGTGGCCGCCGGCCCGTCGGAGGAGGCGCTGCAAGGCAATGCCCGCATGCTGGAGCAGGTGCTGAGCGACTACGGCGTGAACGGCGCGATCAGCGAGATCCGCCCCGGCCCCGTCGTGACGCTGTACGAGCTGGAGCCGGCGCCGGGCACCAAGAGCAGCCGCGTCATCAGCCTGGCCGACGACATCGCCCGCTCCATGTCCGTCGTCGCCGTGCGCATCGCCACCGTGCCGGGCCGCAACGTCATCGGCATCGAGATGCCGAACGCGCGGCGGGAAACCGTGTTCCTGCGCGAGATGCTGGCGAGCGACGACTACGCGCGCAACAGCGGGAAGCTGCCGCTGGTGCTGGGCAAGGACATCGGCGGCGCGCCGGTGATCGCCGACCTCGCGCGCATGCCGCATTTGCTGATCGCCGGCACCACCGGCTCGGGCAAGTCGGTCGGCATCAACACCTTCATCCTCTCGCTGCTCTACCGCTTCAGCCCGGCCGAGTGCCGCTTCATCATGATCGACCCCAAGATGCTGGAACTGTCGGTCTATGACCGCATCCCGCACCTGTTGGCGCCGGTGGTGACGGAGCCGCCGAAGGCGATCGGCGCGCTGAAGTGGACGGTGCGCGAGATGGAGCGCCGCTACCGCTCGATGAGCCAGATCGGCGTGCGCAACATCGGCGGCTACAACGACAAGGTGGCCGCCGCCCAGGCGAAGGGCGAGGTGCTGACCCGCCGCGTGCAGGTCGGCTTCGACCCCGAGACGAACAAGCCCGTCTTCGAGGACCAGGCGCTGAACCTGGAGCGCCTGCCGATGATCGTCGTCGTCATCGACGAGATGGCCGACCTGATGATCGTGGCGGGCAAGGAGATCGAGGCCGCGGTGCAGCGCCTGGCGCAGATGGCGCGCGCGGCCGGCATCCACGTCATCATGGCCACCCAGCGGCCATCGGTGGACGTGATCACCGGCACCATCAAGGCCAATTTCCCTACCCGCATCTCCTTCCAGGTGACCAGCAAGATCGACAGCCGCACCATCCTGGGCGAGCAGGGGGCCGAGCAGCTGCTGGGCCAGGGCGACATGCTCTACATGGCCGGCGGCGGGCGGGTGACGCGCGTGCACGGCCCCTTCGTGGCCGATGGCGAGGTGGAGAAGATCACCGACTGGCTGCGCGAGCAGGGCGAGCCCGACTACATCGAGGAAGTGACCGAGGTGGACGAGGAGGGCGAGGGCGCGCTGTCCCTGTCCGGCATCGCCGCCGGCACGGATGGCGAGAAGAGCTTGTTCGACCAGGCGGTGGCGGTGGTGACGCGCGAGGGCAAGGCCAGCACCTCCTTCATCCAGCGGCACCTGAACATCGGCTACAACCGCGCGGCCAAGCTGATCGAGCAGATGGAGAAGGAAGGCGTGGTGAGCCCGGCGAACCACGTGGGCAAGCGCGAGGTGCTGGCGCGGCGGTCCGACGAGGATTGATGTTCTTAATTTGTTCTTAATTTTTCGTTCCAGCGTGGGATAGTCCGGGTGCTCCCTGCGGAGGAGCGTACCCCTTGGCTTCCCTCACCCCAGCCCCCTTTCCCGACCGGGACGGCATCCGCCGCATCGGCGCCGCCTCCCGCGCCGCGCTGGCCGCCAATGGCGGTTCCGTGTCTGTGCGTGGCTACAGCCGCATGCGAAACGGCAAGCGCGAGATGGTGCGCGCCCATGAGCGCAGCGACCCGCCGGGAGGACAGGCACCTGCGGACCATCGCCGGCAATGGGCTGCCAGCACGCTGGAAGAGGTCGAAGTATGGCTGTTGGCCGCGAAGCGACCGGAGGGTGGAGGCGTGCTGGGCGGAAGGGAGGCCCCCCTCGGCCCGCCCATCGGTGGTGGGGGTGTCCGTCCGGGAGCGCCTTCGCGGCCTGCGCCGCAACCGCCGATGCCGCCGGCCGAGGCTGCGCGTCTGCGGCAGGAATTGCGGGACATTGTCGCGCCAAACGGACAACCGATTGGACAACCTCGCCGCGGGAGCGCTGAGAATATTCGAGGTTTACCTGGGGGCGACGCCGCTGCACGTGAATTCTTCAACAGGCTCACATCCGGACGTGGAGGGGTAGATGTGCCGAAGCCTGGATTTGATGGCCGCATCATCCGCTTGCCGGATGGAACGCATATCACTTACCGCCCTGGCTCAAGCAGCGGGACACCCGCCATCGATATCTCTAGTCCAGGCTGGACAAGCGTCAGGCGAATCCATTTCAACGACTGAGAGGACAGACCATGAATCACACGTTGGAAGAACAAAAATCTTTCCTGATCAATGAGTCTCACGAGGACGAGATCAGCCTCGGCCTCGTGATCGCCGCCGCGAACGAGGCGTCCGATGCCGATCCGGCATCGTCGCGCCGCGAACGGACGCTCGCCCTCCTCGCCTGGATGCTGGATCGCGGCTTCATCCCGGTGGACATGCACCAAGGCGGCCCGGTCCCGATGACGGAACAGCGCCCGGCTGCCATCCTCGCGGCCATCCGCGCGGAGTGGCCTGAGGGCGACGACATGGCCGAGGGTTCGGCCGGCGTGTCCTGGTGGTTCCACCTGCCGCCCGACCGGCGATGAGGGCCGACCCCCCTTACCACTCATACGAATACGTCGCCCCCAGCCGCTCCCCCGCCGTCCCCGCGCTGCCTTCCAGCCGCAGCCGCGGCGTGATCTCCGCCTCGATCCCCACCCCCGTCTGCCCGTCCGTGCCCTGGCGCAGCCCCAGCCGCACGCCTGGCAGCAAGTAGCGCCCGGCCTGCGCGCCCCCCGCCCCGCCCGGCACCTCGGGCGCCGCGAAGCCCAGGCTGTCGAGGCCCAGGAAGCGGCGGATGGAGGCCAGCACGCCCCCCGGCCCGCCGCCCGGCAGCTCCACCCCCGTCAGCTGCGCCAAGGCCTCGGAGATGCCGACGATCTCGAAGGGGGAGAGCCGGTCGGTGCCGCGGTCGAACAGCAGCCGCGCCAGCACCTCGTCCTGCGGCAGGGGCGGGTTGCTCTCGATCACCACGGCCGGCGCGTCGGCCGGGCCGCTGAAGCCGACGTTGATGGTGTAGTTGGCGGTCCGCGCCGTCGCCACCACGTCCAGCGACGGGACCACGCCGCCCTGGTCGAAGCGCAGGATGCCGCGGGTCAGGGACAGGTTGCGCCCGGCCAGCGAGAAGGTGCCGCGCTGCGTCCGCAGCTCGCCCCGGATTTCCGGCCGCGCCAGCGTGCCCAGCGCCTGCAGGCGCCCCACCAGCTCGGCATCCAGCCCACGCCCGCGCAGGTAGAGCCGCCCCGGCACCTCCACCAGCACGTCCAGCGCGATGGCCAGGGCCGGTTCCGGCGCGGCGGGCGCGCGCCTCTCTCCCCGGCGCGGGGCTCCGGCCGCTCCGCGGCGGGGAGGCCTTCGCATCGCCGCGCGCGCCGGCGGCGTGCGCCCCACCTCGCGGAAGGGCGCCAGCACCACCACGTTGCGCGACAGCCGGTCCGGCACCCGCAGCTCGCCCGCCGTGATGCCGACGCGCCCGCCCAGCCGCGCATCCCGCCGCAGCGCGCCGGACAGCGCCAGGTTGGCATCCAGCGTGATCTCGCCGTAGTCGGGCGAGGCGTAGCGCGCCCGGCTGGCCACCAGCCGCAGGTCCACCGGCAGCAGCGGGTCCAGCGGCTGCAGCGAGCCCGACAGCGCCACCGTCCCCCCGCCCCCGGTCCGCCCGCGCACGCCCTGGAGCACCAGCCGGTCCCCCTCGAACACCGCGCGACCCGCGATCCCGTCCAGCCGCACCCCGGTGTCGGGGTTGGCGTAGGCGATGCCGCGCAGCTCCGCGCTGCCCGACAGGCGCGGCGCCCCGACCGGCCCCTGCGCGCGGGCGTTCAGCCCCACGCGCCCGGAAACGCGGTCCGCCCCCCCGGCCAGGAAGGGCGCGGACAGCGCGCCCAAATCGGCGTCGCCGGTCACCGTCGCGTCCAGCGTCTCGCCATCCGCCACGCGGAACCGGGCCGAAAGCCGGGTGGCCGTCCCCGCCGAAAGCGTGGCGGTGCCGGAAACATCGGTGCCGCGGACCCGCGCCTCGGCCGTCAGCGTGCCCGGCGGCAGGCCGCGCAGGTCGGGCGTGTCGGCGCCCAGGCCGGTGCCGCGCAGGGTCACCGCCGCCTCGGGCACCGCCACCGTGCCGGACAGGCGCAGCTCGCCCGCCAGCGTCCCGCGCAGGGGCGTGTCGGGCAGCGCGGCGCGGGCCAGGCCCAGCGGCAGGCCGGTGAAGGCCAGCCGGCCGGACAGCGCCTGCCCCTCCCCCGTCACCTGCACGTCGCCGGACAGCGTGCCGCCCTGCCCCGTGGTGGCGCGCAGGCCCGACAGCGAGACGCCCGGCGGGTCGTAGCGCAGGCGCAGGGGGGCGGTCAGCCGCAGGGATTCTCCCTGCGCCTCCAGCGCGAATTGCCGGATCTCCGCCTCCAGCGGGATCGCCAGGTTGGTGCGGCCCACCAGGGTGATGCGCGCCAGCGGGCCGCGCGCCTCGAAGGTGACGTCGGCCATGTCCCGCTCGCCGGCCAGGGCCAGGCGGGCGCTGCCGGATTGCCCGGCCAGGGCCAGTTCCGGCGCCTCGACGGACAGGCGCCAGGTGGCGGCGCTGTCGCCCTCGCCCGCCGCCGTCAGCCGCCCGGCCAGCTTCTGGCCGGCCAGCGCGGAGAAGGGCGCCAGGTCCTCCACCACCAGCCGCGCCGCGCCATGGATGCGCCCGGGCTCCACCAGCCCGGACAGCTCCAGCGCGGCGGGGCCGTATTCCAGCGTCCCGCGTTCAATCCGCGCGCCCGTCCCCTCCGGCCGCGCGGAAAAGTCCAGCCGCAGCGGCAGGCCCCCCACCGTCCCGCCGCCGCTCGCCGTGCCGCTGGGGGCGGAAAGCGGGTCGGCGATGCGCGCCTCGACCGCCAGCGCCTCCGCCGTCACGCCCGCCACCGCCAGCCGGTCGGCGCGCAGTTCCAGCGTCACGTCGGGGTCCGCGCGCGGGCCGGCGGCGGAGAAGCGCAGGCTGGCCGCGCCCTCGACGCCGCCGGGAATGGCGGTGACCTCCGCGCTGCCCCGCACGTCCAGGGTTTCGCCCAGGTCGCCTTCCAGCGTGGCGTCCAGCGCCGCGCCGTCCAGCGCCAGCCGGCTGCCGCGCAGGTCGGGCCGCAGGCGGAATTCCAGCCGTGGCGCGGGGCCCAGCAGCGTGTCCGCCACCGCCTGCCCGGTTTCGAGCGCGTCTGGGGCCAGCGCGCCCTCCGCGGCCAGGTCGCCCCAGGACGGGCCGGCGACGCGCCCGCGGACCGCCAGCGCGCCGAAGCGCAGCCCGTCGGGCAGCAAGGCGCCCAGCCGCGCGGAATCCTCCAGCAGCAGCGTCACCTCCAGCGCCGGGGCGGGGAAGGCCGGCCCCTGCGCCTCCAGCGCCCCCGCCGCCGCCACGGCGCGCGAGGGGCCGAGCGCCACCGCGCCGTCATCCCCCACCGTGGCGTCCAGCGCCAGCGCCAGCCCCGCCAGGGCCGCCTGCAGGGCTTCGGGCACCAGCGCGGCGGCCTCCACCGGGCCTTCGGCGCGCAGCCGCGTGGCGTTGCCGGTGCGCGCCGCGGTGCCGGCCAGCCGCGCCGAGGCCTCGCCATGGCGCAGCGCCAGCGTGAAGGCGGCGCCCGTGGCCGGCCCGTCCAGCGCCAGCTCCAGCGCGGCGGGCGCGCCGGCCAGCCGGCCCGCGGGGTCGGCGGCGGTGGCCCGGGCGCGCAGGTGGTCGCCGTCGAAGCGGGCGTCCAGGTCCAGCGTCGCGCCGGATTCCTCCCGCGCGGCGATGCGCGCCGCCACCACGCCGGCATCCAGGGTGGCGCTGCCTTCCAGCGCCAGCACCGCCCCGGGCAGCGCCACGCGCGGCAGGGACAGCGCCTCCACCTCCAGCGCGAAGGGCAGGCGCGGCACCAGCGGGCCGGTGGATGGCGGCGCGGCCGGGTCGCCGTCGGGCCAGCGCAGCACGCGCACCTCCGCCGCCGCCACGCGCCGCAGGGTGACGCGCCCGCGCAGCAGGTCGCGCAGCGACAGGTCCAGCTCCGGCCGCTCCACCACCAGCCAGGCGCCCTTGGCGTCGGCGTAGGTGAGGCGGTCGGCCCGCAAGGCGCGGGGCAGGCCGGGCTCCAGCCCTTCCAGCGCCAGGCCGGGCACGAAGCGCGCCAGCAGCGTGGCCGGCAGCGGCGTCTGCAGGGCGCCCCACAGGCCCGCCACCAGCAGCACCGGGAGCAGCAGGAGCCAGCGCCACCGCATCAGAAGGCGTGCCCGATGCCGATGTACAGCCCGTAGCCCTGCGAGCCCTGCTGGCGCACCAGCGGCAGGGCGACGTCGGCGCGGATTGGCCCCAGCGCGGTGAAGTAGCGCGCGCCCACGCCCACGCCGAGCCGCCACGCCGCATCCGCCCCCGAGGCGCCGCCGACGCGCCCGGCATCCACGAAACCCACCCCGCCCCAGTTGGCGCCGAAGCGCTGCCGCCACTCGGCGGAGGCCTCCACCAGGTTGGAGCCGCCGATGCGCTGGCGCGTCACCGGGTCGCGCGGCGAGATGCTCTGGAAGTCGTAGCCGCGGACCGAGCCGCCGCCGCCGGCGAAGAAGCGCTGCGAATAGGGCACCTCCTGCGCCTGCACCCCCAGCAGCGTGCCCAGGCCGCCGCGCACCGCCAGGATGGACCGCCCGTCGCCGCTCACGTCGAAATAGGTGGAGGCGGTGCCGCGCAGCAGCAGGTAGGCGGCCCCCTCGTCGAAGGTGAAGGACGGCGTGGCGGTGGCGGTGGCGCGGAAGCCCCGGCGGGGGTTCAGCAGGCTGTCGGTCGAATCCCAGCGCCCCTGCACCTGCCAGCCCACCACCTGGTTGCTGTCCAGCGTCCCGCGCGAGGGGCCGGAGCGGCCGATCTCGAAGACCGGGCCGGTGGACAGGGTCAGCCGGTCGCTCAGCGCACGCTCGGCCAGGAAGGAGCCGACGACGGCGTCGCGGTCGAAGGACTTCTCCAGCCGCTCGCGCAGGATGGCGACCGAGCCGACGAAGGCGTAGGCCGTGCCCATGAATTCCGGCGCGCGGAAGGTCGCCCCCAGCCGCGCCCCGGTGCGCGAGGTGTCCGACTGGCCGAGCCGCGTGGCCGACGCCTCGATCCGCAGCCGCTCGGCCTGGCCGAACAGGTTGCGGTGCTCGAAGAAGGCGCCGAGCGTGATGCCCAGCCGCGTCTCGTAGGCCGCGTTCAGCCCCAGGGCGCGGCGGGCGCGCTCGTTCACCGCCAGGGTGACGGGCAGCCGCCCGTCGCCGTCCAGCGCATCCCCCGTGTCCAGCCGCACGGAATCGAAGACGCCCAGCGCGGTGACGTCGGCGCGCGTGCGCGCCACGCGGGCGGGGTCGTAGGGGCGGCCGGCCAGCCGGCGGTCGGTGAAGCGGCGCAGGAAGTCCGGGTTCACCCGCGCGGTGCCCGAGACGTCGGCCTGGGCGAAGGTGGCGAAGGGGCCGGGGCTGGTGTCGAGCGTGATCTCCATGGCCCGGCGGTCATGGTCCACCAGCACGTCGCGCGCGGAAACGGCGGCGAAGGGGTGGCCGGTGGCCAGCAGGCGCTCGATCAGCTGCTCCTGCGCGCCCACCACGTTCGCGCCGCGCGCCGGCTCCCCCACCAGGTCCTGCAGGGCCGCCGCCTCCGGCCGGCCCTCGGCGCCGGGGGCGGCGACGCGGGTGATGACGTAGCGCGGGCCGGGCTGGGCCTCGATGGTGACGGGGATGGGGGTGCCGTCGTCGGGCGGGGCGCGGAAGCCGGGGGCGGCGGGGTCCTGCCCGGCCACGCGCACGGTGGCGCCGCCGGCGAAGTACCCCTCGGAATCCAGCGCGGCGCGCAGCCGCTCCAGGTCGCCCCGCGCGCGGGCGAGGATGCCGGGCAGGTCCGTCGGCGCGCGATCCTCCAGCGTCACCAGCCGGGCGGCGGCGGCGATGGCGGAATCCAGCGCGCCGTCCCCGGTGGGGACGATCGTGGTGGCGTAGGGGCGAATGGCCGGCTCCACCTCCGCCGGCTCGGGCGCCTGGGCGCCCGCCGGCAGGGCCAGCAGGATGAGCAGCAGGAGGACGCGCTTCGCCATGGCCCTCCCTTTCCCGTTCGCTCGCGGCCGGCCTTACCCTATGGGGAACGCCGGGCGCGGCAAATGGTTCGGCCTGGGGTACTCAGGCGGGGTCGCCCGTGTCCGGCGCCAGGCCGGCGGCCAGGATGCCGGCGACGCAGCATTCCTCGTCCTGCGCCGACACGTCGCCCGAGATGCCGACGGCGCCCAGCAGCGCCATCGTCGCGGGGTCGCGCACCAGCACGCCGCCGGGGGCGGGCACGGCCTTGCCGCCCGTCAGGTCGCTCAGCGCGTTGGTGAAGCCGGGCATGGCGGCGGCGCGGCGCGCCAGCTCGCGCGTGCCGAAGCCCATGGAAAGCGCGCCATAGGCCTTGCCGGTCGCGATCTCGGGCCGCAGCAGGGAGGCGCCGTCCTCGCGCTTGGCCGCCTTCAGGTGCCCGCCCGCGTCGAGCACGACGACGCAGAGCGGCAGCAGCCCCAGCTCCCGCCCCTTGGCGAGGGCGGCGGCGGCGATCACCTCGGACTGGGCGAGGGAAAGGCCGTTGACGGCGGCGGGATGGGCGGGCTGGGGCATGGGAGCGTCTCCTGTTCCGCCGGCGATGCCCGGTGGGCGGGGATGCGTCAAGGCAGGGCGCGCAGCCGCCCTTCCACCACCTCGCGCCAGGGCGCGTCGGCCGGCGCCTCGGCCAGCAGGGCGCGCCAGGTGCTGCGGGCGTTCTCCGTGCGGCCGGCCCGCGCCTCGACCAGCCCGGCCAGGAAGCGCAGCCGCGGGTCGCCGGGGGCGGCGAGGAGCGCGCGCGCCACCAGCGCGCCGGCCGCGTCGTTGCCGCCGCGCTCGATCTCCACCTCGGCGAGGTCGCCGGCCAGGCCGGGGTCGAAGCGGGCGTCCAGGGCGCGCCCCCAGGCCTCGGCGGCCTCCTCGAAGCGGCCGCGGTTGCGCTCGGCGCTGCCCAGCAGGATCCAGCCCTGGCGGCCGACCTCCGTGCCGGGGTCCAGCCGGGCGAGGCGGGCGCGCAGGGTGGCGATCAGCGCCTCGTCGCGCGCGCGCGCCTCCGCGCGCTCGCTGAAGGAGGCGCTGGGCATCTCGGGGAAGCCGCGCCAGAGGTAGAGCGGCACGGCGACCAGCGGCACCGCCAGCACGCCGGCCAGCAGCAGGCGCGAGGGGCGGGGCGGGGCCGCCTCCTCCGGCGCGGGGGCGTTCAGCAGGCGGCGCTGCACCTCCACCCGCGCGGCGGCGTGGGCGGCCTCGTCCAGCCTGCCCTCGGCGCGCTGCGCGTCCAGCTCGGCCAGCTGTGCCGCGTAGAGGGCGCGGTCCGCCTCGCCCCGGCCGCGGGCCTGGGCGGGGCGCAGCAGGGCCCAGGCGAGCGGGGCCAGCACCACCGCGGCGAGGGCGGCCAGCGCGAGCCAGGTCATCGGCGCTCGATCTCGGCCAGCCGCGCGCGCTCGGCCTCCGACAGCTCGGTGTCGCCCAGGCCGGGCGCGATGGCGCGGCGGCGGCGCAGCAGGAACAGGGCGACGGCGCCGCCCAGCACCGCCAGCAGCGGCGTGGCCCAGAGGATGAGGGTGGCGCCGCGCACCGGCGGCTTCAGCAGAACGAAATCGCCGTAGCGTTGGTGGACGAAGCGCAGCGCCTGCTCGTTGGAGGCGCCCTGGCCGATCTGCTCGCGCACCAGCAGGCGCAGGTCGCGCGCCAGCTGGGCGTCGGAATCCTCGATGCTCTGGTTCTGGCAGACCAGGCAGCGCAGCTCGCGCCCCACGGCGCGGGCGCGCTCCTCCAGCGCGGGGTCGGGCAGGCGGTAGGTGGTGTCGCCGACCTGGGCCATGGCGGGGGCCAGGGCAGCGGCGGACAGCGCCAGGGTCATCAACAGGGCGCGCACGGCGCGCCCCGCCGCCAGACTGCCCGCCCGGCCGGCGAGCCGGCGGCGCGGCGAAGCCAAGGCCGCGGATGCGGCCGCCCGGCGCCTGAGGGCGCAAAAAGAGTCCAAGGCCGCGGATGCGGCCACCCGGCGCCTGAGGGCGCGAAGATACCTCAACTCAGCAGCTTCCTCACATCATCCATCATGTCGGCGGTGATCGGCCCCGCCCAGCGCCAGCGCACCGTGCCGTCGCGCGCCACCACGTAGCTTTCCGGCACGCCGTACACGCCCCAGTCGATCGCCACGCGCCCCGCCTCGTCCGCGCCCAGGCGGCGGAAGGGGTTGCCGTGGCGCACCAGGAAGGTCTGCGCGTCCCCCGCCTTGTCCTTGTAGTTCACCCCCAGCACCGGCACGCCGGCGCGGTGCAGGGCCATCAGCTGCGGGTGCTCGATGATGCAGGGCACGCACCAGGAGGCCCAGAAGTTCACCAGCACCGGCCGGTCCAGGCCGCGCAGGTCGGCGGCCGACAGCGCCGGAAGCCCCGTGGCCGCGATGGCGGGCAGCGCGAAATCCGGCGGCGCGCGGCCGATCAACGCCGAGGGCACGCCGCGCGGGTTGAAGGAGCCGTCCTGCAACCCCCGCAGCATGGCCCAGAATCCCAGCCCGCCGGCCGCCGCCACGCCGAGCGGTGCCGCCAGCAGCAGGCGGCGGCGGGTGCGGCCCGGCATTGCCGCGCTCATGCGGAAACGGCCCCGGCCGGCTTGCGCGCGGGCGCGGCGACGCGCACCCGCCGGTCGCTCAGCGACAGCGCGCCGCCGAGCGCCATCAGCACCGTGCCGTACCACAGGAAGGGCGCGAGGAAGTTCCAGTGCAGCCGCAGCACCGCCTCGCGCACGCCCGTGGCGGGGTTGTCGCGCTCCTCGCCGATCACGGCGTAGAGGTCGCTGATGCCGTTCGACCGGATGGCCGTCTCCGTCGTCGTGGTGCGCCCGATGGGGAAGAAGCGGCGCGAGGGCTCCATCACCTGCACCACCCGCCCGTCCCGCAGCACGGTGATGGTCGCCTTGCGCGAGGTGAAGTTCGGCCCCACGAAGTCGCGCACCCCATCCAGCCGCCACTCCAGCCCGGCGAAGGCGGTGGACTGGCCGGGGGTCAGCGCCACCAGCTTCTCGGTCGCCAGCCCCATGCCGGAGATGCCCAGCGCCAGCACGCCCACGCCCGCATGGGCGATGGCCGCGCCCCAGGCGGCGCGCGGCAGGTGCAGGGCGCGGTGCAGCATCACGCGCGGCGCGGCGCGCCCCCAGCCCGAGCGGTCGAGGATGTCGGTCGCCGCACCCACGATGATCCAGGCGGCCAGCGCGAAGCCCACCGCCGGCAGCACCTGCACGCCCGAGAGGTAGAGGGCCAGCAGGAAGGCCAGCAGCGCCGCGAGCGCCGCCAGCCACAGCCGCTGGAGCACCGGCCAGAGTGCGGCGCGCTTCCAGGCCATGAGCGGCCCGGCCGCCATGGCCACCACCAGCGGCACCGCCAGCGGGAAGGTGGCGAGGTTGAAGAAGGGCGGGCCGACCGAGATCATCTGCCCCGTCAGCAGGTCGAGGAACAGCGGATACAGCGTGCCCACGAACACCACCGCCGTGATGGAGCAGACCAGCAGGTTGTTCAGCACGATGCCCCCTTCGCGGGAGATCGGCGCGAAGACCCCGGCCGGCGCCAGCGTCGGCGCCCGCCACGCGAAGAGCGCCAGCGAACCGGCGACGTAGACCCCCAGCAGGCCGAGGATGAACACGCCCCGCGCGGGGTCGGAGGCGAAGGCGTGCACCGAGTTCAGCACGCCCGAGCGCACCAGGAAGGTGCCCAGCAGCGACAGCGCGAAGGCCAGCAGCGCCAGCAGCACCGTCCAGGTCTTCAGCGCCTCGCGCTTCTCCACCACCACGGCCGAGTGCAGCAGCGCGGCGCCCGCCAGCCAGGGCAGCAGGGAGGCGTTCTCCACCGGGTCCCAGAACCAGTAGCCGCCCCAGCCCAGCTCGTAATAGGCCCACCAGGAGCCGACGCCGATGCCGAGCGTGAGGAAGGACCAGGCGGCCAGCGACCAGGGCCGCACCCAGCGCCCCCAGGCGGCGTCCACCCGCCCCTCGATGAGGGCCGCGACGGCGAAGGCGAAGGTGACGGCGTAGCCGACGTAGCCGATGTAGAGCAGCGGCGGATGGATGGCGAGGCCGATGTCCTGCAGCAGCGGGTTCAGCCCCTGCCCGTCCGGCGGCGGCGGCCAGACCCGGGCGAAGGGGTTGGAGGTGGCCAGGATGAAGGCCAGGAAGCCCAGCGAGACCAGCCCCAGCACCGCGATGACCCGCGCCTTCAGCGCCGAGGGCAGCGAGCGCCCGAAGCCCGCCACGGCGAAGGAGCAGCCCGCCAGCACCATCACCCACAGGATCATGGACCCCTCGTGGTTGCCCCAGGTGCCGGTGATCTTGAACAGCATCGGCTTGGCCGAATGGCTGTTGGCGACGACGTTGGACACGGTGGTGTCGTTCACCGCGAAGGACCACATCAGCGCCGCGAAGGAGGCCGCGATGGCGAGGAACTGCGCCACGGCCAGGGGCGGCGCGGAGGCCATCAGCCGCGCGTCGCCCCGCTGCGCGCCCCACATGGGCAGCACGGACTGCGCGACCGACAGGCACAGCGCCAGGATGAGGGCGAAATGCCCGAGCTCGGGAATCATGACCTGGGCCTCGCCGTGTTCCATTCCGCCGCCGGGGGCGGCGCGCCCTGCGCCGGGTTCCAATGGCCGGAGCGCTTCAGCGCGTCGGCCACCTCGGGTGGCATGTAGGTCTCGTCGTGGCGGGCCAGCACCTCGCGGGCGCGGAACACGCCGTCCGTGCCCAGCACGCCCTGCGTCACCACGCCCTGGCCCTCGCGGAACAGATCGGGCAGCACGCCGGTGAACACCACGGGGATGCGGTTGGCGCCGTCCGTCACCGCGAAGCGGATGGCCGGGCGGCCGGCATATTCGCCGCCCCGCTCCACGCTGCCCGATTCCACCAGCCCGCCCAGGCGGAAGGCGCGGCCCTCGGGCGGGCGCTGCTCCGCGATGTCGGAGGGCGAGCGGAAGAACACCAGGTTGTCCTGGAACGCCGTCAGCGTCAGCGCCGTGGCCGAGCCCAGCCCCAGGGCGCAGAGGAGGAGGATGTAGAGGCGGCGCTTCTTGCGGGTCATGTGCGTCTTTCCAGCGCGTCCAGCGCGCGCTTCGCGGCGCGGTGCCGCGCCAGCGCCATGCCGCCCAGCACGGCGAAGAGCCCCAGCGCGGAGGCCCAGGACAGGGCGACGTGCAGCCAATGCGTGGTGATCACGCCGCCCTCCGCGCCGCCGCCATCTGGCGGGTGCGGAGCTGGCGCTCCATCACCGCCGCGCGCGTGCCGGCCAGCACCAGCGCGGCGAAGGCCAGGGAAAAGCCGGCGGTGCAGGCCAGCAGCGGGTACAGCATGTCCACGTGCATCCCCGGCGCGTCCAGCCGCGTCACGCTGGCGGGCTGGTGCAGCGTGTTCCACCAATCCACCGAGAACTTGACGACCGGCAGGTTCAGCGCCCCCACCAGCGCCAGGATCGCGCCCATGCGCGCCCCGCGCTCGGGGTCGTCGAAGGCGCGGACCAGGGCGGCGTGGCCCAGCCACAGGAAGAACAGCACCAGCACGGAGGTCAGCCGCGCATCCCACACCCACCAGGTGCCCCACATCGGCTTGCCCCACAGGCTGCCGGTCAGCAGGCACAGGGCCGTGACGGCCGCGCCCACGGGCGAGAGCTCGCGCGCCGCCAGGTCGGCCAGCGGGTGGCGCCAGACCAGCGACATGACGGACAGGATGGCCAGCCCCAGGTAGCCGCCCATCGCCAGCCAGGCCATGGGGACGTGGACGAACATGATGCGCACCGTCTCGCCCTGCTGCCAGTCGGGCGGGGCCCAGAACAGCGCCCAGGCGGCGCCGAAGGCCAGCACCAGCAGCGACAGGCCGGCGAGCCACGGCAGGATCGCGTCCGTCAGCCGCAGGAAGCGGCCCGGGTTGGCGAAGCGGTGCAGCCGGCCGGGGGCGCGCGGCCGCGCGAGGGCGGGGGTGGTGTCCACAGCCTTCTATTAGGGATTATGGTGGATGAAATGAAGCTCTCGCCTGCCCGCGCAACGGGTTGGGCCGCCATGCCGGGGAGACGGGGATGATCTTGCGCCGCATCAAGGCGGAGGAATGCCGATGCGCTTCTTCCTGCTGAAGTCCGAACCCGACGTCTTCTCCTGGGGCATGCAGGTGGCCAATGGCGTGGAGCCCTGGACGGGCGTGCGCAACGCCCAGGCCGCCGCCGTGCTGCGCGCGATGGAGCTGGGGGACCGGGCCTTCTTCTACCACTCCAACCTGGGGCGCGAGGTGGTGGGCATCGTCGAGGTGGTCCGCACCGCCTACCCCGACCCCACGGCGGAGGACGGGCGCTGGGTCTGCGTGGACGTGAAGGCGCTGGAAACGCTGCCCCGCCCGGTGCCCCTGGCGGCGATCAAGGCGGAGCCGCGGCTGGCGGGCATGGCGCTGATCCGCCAGTCGCGCCTGTCCTGCATGCCCGTCAGCCCCGAGCATTGGGCGGTGGTGCGCGAGATGGGCGGGCTGGCGGCGTGAGCCGGGTGCTGTGCCGGCTGGACGACATCCCCGATGGCGGGGCCAGGGGCTTCCCCGCCGCGCCGGGCGCGTTCACCGGCCTCTTCGCCGTGCGGCGCGGCGGGCAGGTCTTCGCCTACGTCAACGCCTGCCCCCATGTCGGCCTGCCGCTGGACCCGGTGCCCGACCGCTTCCTGGACCGCAAGGGCGAGCTGATCGTCTGCGCCGCCCATGGCGCGCGCTTCCGGGTGGAGGACGGGGAATGCACCAGCGGGCCCTGCGTGGGGGACGCGCTGGAACGGGTGGCGGTGGAGGTGGTGGAGGGGGAGGTGCGGGTGGTTTCCGATTGATTTTCGCTGTTTGTTCCAGTATGCCATCCAGGAAAGGATGGTGTTCATGAGCACGATCGGCTTCTCCACCAAGGACCTCAAGCAGGCGATGCGGGACCCGCGCGGCTGGAACAGCGCGCATCCGGAACGCGAGGCCTATGGCGCCTGGATCCACTAAGCCTGGAAAACGATGGAGGAAGCCGGCGCGCTGGATGCTGACGAGACGGTGGTGGTGCAGGTGAAGGGCTATCACCGCACGCGCAACGGCAAGCGGGAATGGGTCGAATCCTACGAGCAGACACGCAAGGCTGGCGAAGCGGAGAACGACAACGCGGCCCTGGTGCTGGTGCGGGACCAAGCGCCGGCGCCGCAGGCGCTGCCGCCCGTGGCAGGAAGTGTAACGCCGCCGCAGGTGGCGACGCTTTTCATAGGGGGATTTGGAGACGGAAAGTCCAGAATTGTGCAGGGATATACATCCAACAGCTTCGACACTGGCTTCCGGTAGCGATTCTCAGAAGTTCCTACGCAGTATTTCGCCTGGGATCAGAGAGAGGATGCCGAGAGGCATATACGTTCGTTGCGCGCCCAATACCCTGGCATCAGCATTCACGTCGTCGGCCACAGCTATGGGGGCGACACTGCGGCGCAGATTGCTGCCGGAATGGCCAAAAGAGGTCAGTCCGTTGACCTGCTCGTGACCATTGACCCTGTCGGGCGAGGAGTTTCACAAGACTTCTTTCAGCGCGTGCGCGATGGGTCGAGACGCTGGATCAACGTGAACGCCACTGGCGGGGGACGACTCGAGCGCTCCAACCTCGTGGCCGGTCTGGGCTCGCCTTACAACTATGGCCCGATGGGGCATGCCGATGACTTCCACAATGCACCAGTGCCGCATGGCGCATTTGGTTTGATGATGCTCAGCCCCCTGTCCGAAGGCAGGTCCATCGAGAGATTGGTGGCAGGACGATGACGCTGCGAATGGTCGCGCGCAGCGCCGCTGCCTGTTGTTCCCTACTTGCAGGCGGTTGCGTCCTGGTTGGGGTCCAGGCGCCTGCACTGAACGACCTGCGAATTGAGGAGGCCGTTGTTGGGCCAGATTGGCGGCGCAACCCGTCCAGGCACGATGGTATGCCCCACGCTTTGCTGCACATTACCGTCTCCACGCGAGTGGAGCTTACGGATTACCGAAGGCGGTTCAACAACAGCATCGGCATCCGCAGCGCTCCATGCCTGATCGGGGATGCACGGAGCGCTGCGTTTGAAGTCATCCGCGACATGGACGGGGGCTTCGTGGACGATACGGCTGCGAACGGCATCCTGTTGCCTGCCCGACCGCCCGACTCCGATGGCAGCCGTCGCTACATGCTCACCTTCCGAATCGCGGCGCCGGAGCGCGAGGCCACTGCCCTTGATGGGCGAGAGGGTACGATCCAGGCCCACGACCTCCGCGCCCAGCCTTACGACCTCTGCTTCCGTGTGGAGGGCGGTGACATGATGTTCGCCCACCGCTCCCGCACCTACCGCATCCCCTACGCCATGATCGCGCAGGCGCTGGCGCGCGCGGGGCTGCCGCACGCGCCCGTGCCGCAGGCCGCCGCTACCGCGCCGCTTGCGCCATGACGCCCAGGAAGTTCGCCTGGGTGTCCTCGGCGATGCGGAACCACTGCGTCACCTCCAGCCGCGCCTTGTCCCATTCCGCGTGGATGCGCCGGAACCGGGCGTTGCCCGCGCCGATCTCGGCGTACAGCTCCTGCGCCGAGCGGTAGCAGGCCGTCAGGATGTCGCGGTTGAACACGCGCAGCTGCGTGCCCTGCGCCACCAGGCGGCGCAGCGCCAGCGGGTTCAGGTGGTCGTAGCGCGCCATCATCCAGTGCCAGGATTCCGTGCAGGCCGCCTCCAGGATCGCCTTGTACTGCGCCGGCAGCGCCTCGAAGGCCGGCGGGTGGATCATCAGGTCAATGGACGGCGCCCATTCCCACCAGCCGGGCGCGTAGTAGAAGCGCGCCACCCGCTGGAAGCCCAGCTTCTCGTCGTCATGCGGGCCCACCCATTCGGCGGCGTCGATCACGCCGCGCTCCAGCGCCGGGTACACGTCCGTGCCCGGGATCTGCTGCGCGATCACGCCCAGGCGCTGCAAGACGGCGCCGCCGTGGCCGGCGATGCGGAACTTCAGGCCGCTGAGGTCGGACACGGCGTTCACCTCGCGCCGGAACCAGCCGCCCATCTGCGCGCCCGTGTTGCCGGCCGGGATGGCGACCACGCCCTGGTCCCGGTACACCTCGGCCAGCATCTGCCGCCCGCCGCCCTCGTTCATCCAGGACCATGACTGGCGCGAGGACATGCCGAAGGGCAGGCAGGTGGCGATGGACAGCGACGGGTCCTTGCCCAGGTAGTAGTAGGCGGAGGTGTAGCCGCACTCCACCGTGCCCGCGCCCACGCCATCCATCACGGACAGCGCCGGCATCACCTCGCCCGGGCCGAAGGGGGTGATCTGGAAGGCGCCGTCCGTCATCTCGGCCACGCGGCGGCACAGGCGCTCCTGCGTGCCGTAGAGCGTGTCGAGCGACTTGGGGAAGGAGCCGGGCATGCGCCAGCGGATGCGCGGCTGCGCGGAGGCGAGCGAGGGTGCGGCGAGCGCGGCCGCGGCGGCGCCCCCGGCGAGCAGGTTGCGACGTTCCATCGGTGTCTGGTTGCCTTCCTTGGACGCTTTCGTTGCGCCGATGCTGCGCCCGCCACCGCGCCCCGCGCAAGCGCAAAGGCTACGCCGGCACCACCCGCAGGATCCGCCCCCGCGCCTCGTCCGTGAGGATCAGCATCGCCCCGTCGGGGGCGAAGACCACGTGGCGCATCCGCACCTTGCCCCAGAAGAGCCGCTCCTCCTCCCCCGGCGCGTCGCCCTCCATCGGCAGGCGCACCAGGCCCGGCGGCGACTGGCAGGCCAGGAACAGGTCGCCGCGCCAGAAGCCGCCCGTTGGCGCGAAGGCGATGCCGGAGGGCGAGATGGACGGCTCCCAGTGCCGCAGCGCCCCCTCGAAGCCCGGCACGGCCGGCTGCGCGCCGCGGATGGCGCGGCCGGAATACTCGCGCCCCGTGGTGGCCAGCGGCCAGCCGTAGTTGCGCCCGGGCAGGACCACGTTCAGCTCGTCGCCCCCCAGCGGCCCGAACTCGGCGGAAAACAGCGTGCCGGTGCGCGGGCGGAAGGCGATGCCCTGCGGGTTGCGGTGCCCGTATGACCAGATCTCCGCCCGCGCGCCCCCCTGGCCCACGAAGGGGTTGTCGCGCGGGATGGCGCCGCCGGAGGTCAGCCGGAGGATCTTGCCCGCCAAATCGTCCAGCCGCTGGGCGCGCATGCGGTCCTCGTTGCGCTCGCCCGTGCAGAGGAAGAGGTGCGCCCCGTCCGGCGAGAGGCACATGCGCCCACCATAGTGCAGCCGCCCGCGCGCCTGGGCCGGCGTGGAGTCGAGCACCGGCTGCACCGCCTCCAGCCCCGCGCGGCCCAGGCGCGCGCGCCACAGGCGGGTGGCCGCGCCCCCCTCCAGCAGCGTGGCGGTGGACAGGAAGACGGTGCCGTCGGGGTGCAGCACGACGTCCAGCAGCCCGCCCTGCCCCTCGGCCAGCACGGGCGGCACGCCGGGCAGGGGCGCGGAGACGGCGCCGTCGGGGGCCACCAGCCGCAGCCGGCCCGGGCGCTCCGTCACCAGCAGGCGGCCATCGGGCAGGAAGGCGGCGCCCCAGGGGTGCTCCAGCCCCGTGGCCCAGTCGGCGATCCGCACCGGGCCGCGGCCGGTGCGGACGGCGTCGCCGCCCTGCGCCCGCGCCAATGCGGGGATGGCGAGGAGGGGAAGGGTGCGCCGCGCGATCATGCCGCACCATATGGGCGCTTCGTCACGGCGCGCGAGGTTCCGGCGCACCCCGGCTTCCGGCATAAGCGCCCCATGTCCGGGATGCCCGCGTGACGGAGGTGCCAGGCCTCCTCGCCCGCCCGCGCCGCGGCACCCCGCGCGCGCGGCGCGAGCCCGTGCCGCCCGCCCGGAACGCCCCGCCCCCCGCACCCCGCTGGGGCCGCGGGCGCGAAGGGCGGGACGGGTTCGGCGTGTCCGTCGCCGCCTCCGCCCTGCTGCACGGCGCGCTGGCGGCCGCGCTGGTGTTCTGGCCCGACCTGCGGCGCCCCGAGCCGCCGCAGCTGCCCCCGCCGGCCTTCGACATCGTCTTCGGCGCGCAGCCCGAGGCGCGCAGCAGCCCCGAGCCGGCCGAGGGGCTGGAATCCCCGCCCGCGCCCGCCGCCCCCCCCGCCCCGGTGGACGCCCCGCCGGTGGCCCCGCCGCCCGCCCCGCCGGCGCCGGTGCAGCCGCCCCTGCCCCTGCCGCAGCAGGCGCTGCCCCTGCCGCCGGTCCCGCCCAGCCCCGTGCCGCCGGTGCAGCAGGCCATGCCCGTGCCGCCGCCCCCGATCCCGCCGCCGCCCGCCCCGCCGCGCCCGCCCGAGCCCGCCCCGGCGGCCCTGGCCGAACGCCTGCCCGGCACGGTGGACCTGTTCCCCGAAACCCCGCTGGAGCTGCCGCGCCGCTTCGACATCCCGCTGCCGCCGCCCCCGCCGCCGCCGCCACGCCCGCAGGTGGCTCAGCGCCCGCCCGCCCCCGCCCTGACGCTGCCCGAGGGCTTCCAGCTCGGCGGCCGCAGCGCGCCCCCGCCCGGCCGCCCCCGCACGCGCGGCCTGGATACCACGGTGGACCCCCGCTTCCTGGAAGGCCGCGCCAGCGCCGACCCGATGGCGCGCGTCACCGGCGCCAATGTGGGCGCCGACTGGCGCGGCGCCTTCCGCCGCTGGCTGGACCAGAACATGTCCTACCCCATGGACGCGGCAATGCGGGGCGAGGACGGGCGCGTGCGCGTGGTCATCACGGCGAACCCGGACGGCACGGTGCGCAGCGTGCGGATGGCGATGCCCTCCTCCTCGCCCAGCCTGAACAGCGGCACCACGCGGCCCTTCAACGGCGCGCGCCTGCCGGCCTTCCCGCCCGGCGCGGACCCCAACGGCGTGACGATCGAGCTGACGGTGGACTACGTGCTCATCCGCGGGCGGTAGCATCCCGCGCCGCAACGCGACCGCACCTTCCGTTGTTCCTCCGGCTGATGGCCGCGCCGCCGGGGCGCGGCGCAAAGGACGCACGAGCCATGAACCACGCGACGACGAGCACCGCAGGCGCGGTGCCATACGACCCCATGGTCGCCATGCCCGAGGGCGCGCCCGCGCTGCGCTCCCGCGCCTCCTGGGGCGCCATCCTGGCCGGGGCGGTGGTGGCGGTGACCACCGGCATCATGCTGAACGCGCTCGGCCTGGCCGTCGGCGCGGCCACGGTGGACGCCGCGGCGGGCGACACGCCCGACGCCGGCGCCTTCACCATCGGCGCGGCCGCCTGGTTCGCGGGCGCCAACATCGTCGCGCTGTTCCTGGGCGGCATGGTGGCGGGCTGGCTGTCCGGCACCAGCGACCGCAAGGACGCCACCTACATGGGCCTGGGCGCCTGGGCCGTGTCCTTCCTGTTCGCCGCGGTGGTGATGGGCCAGGTGGCCGGCAACGTCGCCGGCCGCGCCGCCGATGCCGCGGGCTCCCTGGCGCGCGGCGTGGCGGGCGCTGCCGCCTCGGCCACCGGTGCCGCGGCCGACGCCGCCCAGGGCATCGACCCCGAGGCGGTGGCCGACCGCATCCGCCTCACCCTGTCCGCCCCCGCCGACGTGGGCCGCATGACCACGGAGCAGCGCGCGGCGGAGATCGCCTCCATCGCCGGCAACGGGCTGACCCAGGGCGGCCAGCTCAACGACGGCCAGCGCACCCGCCTGTCCCAGCTGGTGGCGGCCGAGGCCGGCATTCCCGAGGCCGAGGCCCGCGCCCGCATCCAGCAGGCCGAGGCGCAGGCCCGCCAGGCGGCCCAGCAGGCCGAGCAGCGGGCGCGCGAGGCGGCGGATGCCGCGGCCAGCGCCGCGTCGCGCTCCGCCCTGTGGTTCTTCGCCACCATGCTGCTGGCGGCCATCGCCGCCATGCTGGGCGCGCGCGCCGGCACCCGCGGCCTGGTGCTGGCGCACGACCGCAGTTAGAGCGCGGTCCTACAGGGCCTGGAGCCGGTCGTACTGCTGGCGGCTCCAGCCCACGTTCTCGTTGTGCAGGGGCACGCAGGCGGCGCGGAAGGCGGCGCGGTCCGGCTCCTGCACCACCTTGTTCTGGGCGCGGAACCAGGCCGGCAGCTCGCCCTCCTGCGCGCGGATGCTGGCGGTGCAGCGGTCCGCCGCCTGGGCCAGCACCTCGCGGAAGATGCCGCGATCCGCCTCGCTCAGCCGGCGCATGGTGCCGTTGCCGATGATGGTCAGCAGGCTTTCGGTGATGTGGCCGGTCAGGCTGATGTGCGTCTGCACCTCGTGGAACTTCTTGGCCTGGATGGTGGGCAGCGGGTTCTCCTGCGCGTCCACCGTGCCGTTCTGCAGCGCCAGGTACACCTCTGCGAAGGCGATGGGCGTGGCGTTCGCCCCGATGCCGCGCGCCAGCATCAGGTAGGAGGGCGCCTGCGGCACGCGCAGCTTCAGGCCGCGCGTGTCGGCCGGCGTCATGATGCTCTTGTTCGCCGTCATGTGGCGGTCGCCGTAATAGGTCAGCGCGACGGCGTGGTGGGTGGTCTGCCGGTCGTAGCCCGCCACCAGCTCGCGGTGCAGGTCACTCGCCCGGTATTTCTCGAAATGCGCGAAGTCGCGGAGCGCGTAGGGCGCGTGGGTGATCGCCATCGGGCGGAAGGACGCGCCGGCGAAGGCGACGCCCGTGTAGATGATGTCCACCGTGCCGAGCGTGAGGCCCTGGTTGATCTGCGGCTCGTTGCCCAGCGCGGAGGCGGCGAAGACCTCGATGTTCCAGCGCCCGTTGGTGCGCTCGGCGATGGTGCGCGCGGCCCATTGCGCCTCGGTGTGGTAGGCCTCGCCCACCTCGTACACGTGGGCCCAGCGCAGGCGCTGGCCCTGGGCGTGCGCGGCGTTGGAGATGAAGGGGGCGGCCAGCATGGCGCCCAGGCCGAGGCCGCGGCGGGTGATCATCGGACGGGTACTCCCTGACGAGTTGTTCTTGTGCGCCCCATGCTGCGGGAGGTGCGGCCCCTTCCGCAAGGGCATCGCGCGCGCCACCATGGCCCCCAAACGAGGGAGGGCACGCGCCATGGACAGCAACCCGGTCATCCGCCTGCACGAGGGCGACGGCGTCGTCATCGCCCGCCGCCCGCTGGCCGAGGGCACGCCCGTGGCCCCCAACGTGCTGGCCCGCGCGCGCATCCCGGCCGGGCACAAGGTCGCCACCCGCGGCCACGCCCCGGGCGAGGAGATCCGCCGCTACGGCCAGGTGATCGGCTTCGCGACGCAACCCATCGCGCCCGGCGAATGGGTGCACGTGCAGAACTGCGCCATGGGCGACTTCTCCCGCGACTACGCGTACGGCGCGGAACGGCGGCCCACCGACTACGTGGCGGTGCCGGAGCACTTCATGGGCTTCCGCCGCGCGCATGGCCGGGCGGCGACGCGCAACAGCATCGGCATCATCACCTCCGTCAACTGCGCCGCCCACGTGGCCGACCTGATCGCGCGGCACTTCGCGCGCGACCCCTTCGGCGAGGGGCCGGGCCGGCTGGACGCCTTCCCCCACGTGGACGAGGTGGTGGCGCTGACCCACAAGACCGGCTGCGGCATGACAGAGGGCGAGCCGCTGCGCGTGCTGCGCCGCACGCTGGCCGGCTTCGCGCGGCACCCCAACTTCTCCCACGTCATCGCCATCGGGCTGGGCTGCGAAGTGAACCAGCTGGGCGGGCTGCTGGAGGAGCAGCGCCTGGCCGGCCGCCTGCGGACGCTGACGATCCAGGACGAGGGCGGCACGCGCAAGACGGTGGAGCGCGGCATCGCCTTCGTGCGCGAGGTGCTGGCCGAGGCGAACGCCGCGCGGCGCGAGCCGGTGCCGGCGAGCGAGCTGTGCGTGGCGCTGCAATGCGGCGGCAGCGACGGCTATTCCGGCATCAGCGCCAACGTCGCGCTGGGCCACGCGTCGGATTTGGTGGTGCGGCACGGCGGCACCGTGATCCTGAGCGAATCCCCCGAGACCTACGGCGCCGAGCACCTGCTGACGCGGCGCGCCGTGACGCGCGAGACGGGCGAGAAGCTGGTGGAGGTGATGCGCTGGTGGGAGGAATACACGGCGCGCGAGGGTGCCGAGATGAACAGCAACCCCAGCCCCGGCAACAAGGCCGGCGGGCTGACGACCATCCTGGAGAAGTCGCTCGGCGCCATGGCCAAGGCGGGCACGACGGAGCTGGTGGACGTGGTGCGCTACGCCGAGGCGGTGACGGCTCGCGGCTTCGTGTTCATGGACACGCCCGGCTACGACCCGGTGGGGGCGACGGGGCAGGTGGCGGGCGGGGCGAACCTGATGTGCTTCACCACCGGGCGCGGCAGCGTGTTCGGCATGAAGCCCGCGCCGTCACTGAAGCTGGCGACGAACACGGCGATGTTCTCGCGGATGGAGGAGGACATGGACATCAATTGCGGGACGGTGCTGGACGGAAGCGAGAGCGTGGAGGAATGCGGGGCGCGGATCTTCCGGCACATGCTGCGGGTGGCGTCTGGCGAGAAGACGAAGAGCGAGGCGATGGGGTTCGGGGATGCGGAGTTCGCACCTTGGGTGCTCGGGGCGACGATGTAAGACCGAGTGTACATGAAATAAAAAACTCAGAAAGTGAGTTAGGATGAAAATGAAAAAGACAATCTTAAATTACATAACGTTTTACAAGAGTATGATAGAGGTCATATTTTGGGTAATTATATCAATTTTGTTGATTGCAGAACCGTTTTTGTTGACAGATTGGCAAACGATAGCTAGTTCCATAGGTCAGTTTGTTGACAAATTCACCAGTAATTTTCTATTGGGAATAACTGTTATAGTCGCAATAACAATGTTTTTTCTGGCTTCTGGCTCACCGCCCATTTCATTCTTTTTTTCCTGGCTTAGAGACAAGAAAAAATTAGGGGATTTACGAAAAAAAGAAATCTCGGAGGATATAAGAGCGGATTTTTTCCACACAGAACCAGACCATATATTTGCAGCAATTTATCGATCTTCGAATTTTAGCGCTTTAGAGTTAATTTCGTACCAATGCGCTATTCACAGGCGGCAAGCATACAGATCTTTTATAACCTCAATGCTTTTTATAGTAGGCGGAATATCTACTGCAATCTTAGGCGGGATGTTACTTCTAGTTTATAAATCTCGAATAATTATCAAAGAAGAAGCAACTTGGTCAGTACTATTGTCAAGTTTCACAGGATTAGCAGTATTTGTATTTGTAGAATTGGTCGCACTTTTTTTATTGAAGCAATTTCGATCTGCAATGGACGACTTCAAATATTTTGACACTGTTGCTAGATTGAAATTCGATCATTTGATTGCTTTAAAGATATGCGTGGATAACGATGGAAAAATAAGTCTAGATGATTTTATCAAGGTCAACGAAAATTTCAAAGAAAATAGTATACTGTCGGCGGGAAGCACGACGGAGCTTGTTCAGCTGAGGAACGCTCAAAGAGGAGATATGGAGGATCTAATAAGATCAGTTGAGAGTTTGATTAGAACTACGAAAGATAAAACAAAATAAAATAGGAATTATAACAGCTGAATCTAGTGTACCATGCAAAGCCACCTCTTACTCACCCGCAATAAGGAAACCCGCCGCAAAACCACCCCAGCGGGGGAGTGACGAACCCCACCACCCGCGGCAAGCTTCCCCGCAATGAACACCGTCCTCGAACCCGAATCCCTCTACCCCGACACCGCGGTCGAGGAAGGCATCCTCGCCCCCACCACCCGCCTCATCCGAGGCACCTGCAAGGCCTCCCTCGCCGAGCTCCCCCAAGAGTTCTGCGACCAGGCCGACGCGCTCATGACGCTCCGCATGGCCGTCCCCAAGGAAGCGCTCGACCGCTTTCCCAAGCTCAAATACGTCCTCCGCATGGGCGTGGGCTATGACCGCGTGGACCGCGCCGAATGCGCCCGCCGCGGCATCCTCGTCGCCAACATCCCCGACTACGGCACGCAGGAGGTGGCGGAAACGGCCATCACCCTCGCCCTCTCCCTGCGCCGCGGCCTGGTCCTCTACCACGACGCCATGCGCGCCGACCCGCCCATCCCCTGGGGCGTCCAGCGCAGCACGATCGTGCGAAGGCTGGAAACCCAGACCTTCGGCGTCCTCGGCCTCGGCCGCATCGGCACGGCCGCCGCCTTGCGGGCCAAGGCGCTCGGCTTCCGCGTGGTGTTCTTCGACCCCCACCTCCCCAACGGCGCCGACCGCGCGCTCGGCATCACGCGCGCGCCGAGCCTGGAGGCGCTGCTGCGCCAATCCGACGTGCTGTCCGTTCACTGCCCGCTCACCCGCGCCACCCGCGGCCTGGTGGGCGCCGCCGAGCTGGCCCTGCTGCCGCAGCACGCCGTGGTGGTGAACACGGCGCGGGGGCCCATCCTGGACCTGGACGCGCTGGAAGCCGCGCTGCGCGACGGCCGCCTCGCCGGCGCGGGCCTGGACGTGCTGCCCGTCGAACCCCCGGTGCCCGAGCCCGCCCTGCTGCGCGCCTACCGCGCCCGCGAGCCGTGGCTGGGAGGCCGCCTCGTCATCCTCCCCCACATCGCCTTCCACAGCCCCGAGGCGTGGGACGACATCCGCACCAAATCCGCCGAAACCATGCGCGACCTGCTGGCGGGCCTGCGCACCAACGTCATCCCGCCAGACAGCGACTGAGCGCCAGGGACAGCCCCACGCACGGCGCCTGCACGGCGCGCGCGCCGGGCGCGGCGTGCGGCAGCTCCGCCAGCGTTTCCTCCAGGCAATCCAGTACCGGCACCCCGGGCAGCAGCGGCCGCAGCCGCGCGGCCAGCCCCACCAGCCCGGCGCCGCCCAGCACCACGCAGGCGCTGCCGGCCGCCGCCTCGCCGCGCGCCGCATCGGCCAGCAGGGCCAGGGCGCGGTCGGGTTCGCGCGCGATCATGTCGCCGGTGGGCTGGATGGCGCGCACCCGCACCGTGCCGCCAGGTGGCGTGCGCGGATGGGCGAATTCCTCCAGCATCGGCACCCAGGCCGCGCCGCCGGTCAGCAGCGACACCACCGGCCCATGCGCGAAGGCGCGGCGGATGGACGAATCCGCCAGCCCCAGCACGGGAATGGAGAAAACCTCCCGCGCCGCCTCCAGCCCCGGGTCGCCGAAGCAGGCGATGATGGCGGCGTCGTACCCGCCGCCCGGCAGGTGCTCCGCCAGCGCGTCCAGCACCGCGTGCGCCGCGATGGCGCTGGCCGCGCGCGTGGAGATGTAGCGCGCCCCGAAGCGCGCCGTGGCCGGCACCACCTCATGGGCGCACATGCCGCGCGCGGCCTGCGCCAGCCGGTCGGTGATCGCGGCATCGGTGTTGCCGTTGAGCAGGAGGAGCTTCATCGCGCGCCAGTGATGCCCGCGCCTTGGGCAATGGCAAGCCCCGGGCGGCGGATCGGCGCGCAGGGAACGCTTGCGCGGCACGGGCCTTCGCGCGTCCTATGGGGCAACCCTGGGAGACACTGGAAGAAAATGCGCCTGCGTCACATGCTCATGGCCGCGCTGTTGCCGGCCGCCCTGCTCGCCAGCCAGCCGGCGGCCGCGCAAGGCACCATCCGCATCGGCATGACGGCGGCCGACATCCCGCTGACGCATGGCCAGCCCGACCAGGGCTTCGAGGGCAACCGCTTCACCGGCATCCCGCTGTATGACGCGCTGACGGCGTGGGACCTGTCGCGCGCCGACCGCCCCAGCACCGTGCAGCCCGGCCTGGCCCTGTCCTGGGAAAGCGACGCCACCGACCGCACGCGCTGGATCTTCCGCCTGCGCCCGGGCGTCTCCTTCCACGACGGCAGCCCCTTCAACGCCGACGCCGTGGTGTGGAACGTCCGCAAGGTGCTGGACCGCGAGGCCCCGCACTACGACCCCCGCCAGGTCGGCCTCACCGCGTCACGCATGCCCACGCTGCGCCGGGCGGAGAAGGTGGACGACATGACGGTGGCGCTGTTCACCAGCGAACCCGACAGCCTGCTGCCCATCAACCTCACCAACCTGTTCATGGCCAGCCCCACCCATTGGGAGCGCATGCGCGCGAACGCGGCGAGCGCGGAGGCCGCCTGGAACGCCTTCGCCGCCAGCCCGTCGGGCACCGGCCCCTTCCGCCTCACCCGCTTCGTCCCGCGCGAGCGCGCGGAGATGACGCGCAACGACGCCTACTGGGGCGAGAAGGCGCGCGCCGAGCGCATCGTCCTGCTCCCCATCCCCGAGGCGAACGCCCGCACCGCGGCCCTGCTGTCCGGCCAGGTGGACTGGATCGAGGCGCCCTCGCCCGACGCCGTGCCGCAGCTGCGCGCGCGCCAGATGCAGATCGCCTCCAACCCGCAGCCGCATGTGTGGCCGTGGCAGCCCTGCTTCCTGCCCTCCTCGCCGCTCTCCGACGTGCGGGTGCGCCGCGCGCTGAACCTGGCGATCGACCGCGAGGGGCTGCGGACCCTGCTGGGCGGCATGATGCAGCCCGCGCTGGGCACCTACCCGGCCGGCCACCCCTGGGCGGGCACGCCCTCCTTCCAGATCCGCACGGACAAGGCCGAGGCGCGCCGCCTGCTGGCCGAGGCCGGCTTCTCCCCGCAGCGGCCGGTGACGATCAAGGTGCAGATCAGCGCGTCGGGTTCGGGCCAGATGCAGCCGCTGCCGATGAACGAGTTCATCCAGCAGGACCTGCGGAGCGTGGGCATCAACATCGAGTTCGACGTGATCGAGTGGAACGCGCTGTTCACCAACTGGCGCAACGGCTGCGGCCACGCCAGCGCGCGCGGCGCGCACGCCATCAACGTGTCCTTCTCGGCCATGGATCCCTTCTTCTCGCTGGTGCGCTTCTGGGACAGCAAGATGGCCGCGCCCGTGTCCAACAACTGGGGCATGTTCAACGACCCGCGCTTCGACCGGCTGGTGAGCGAGGCGCGCAACGCCTTCGAGCCCGCCGCGCGCGACGCCGCCCTGGGCCGCCTGCACGCGGCGGGCGTGGACGAGGCGCTGTTCATCTGGATCGCGCATGACGTGGGCCCGCGCGCCATGAGCCCGCGCGTGCGCGGCCACGTGCAGCCGCAGAGCTGGTTCGTGGACCTGCGGCTGCCCTTCATCCAGTAGCCCCACGACACTTTCCCGCCGGCGCTTCGCTTGGCGGGAAAGCGCCGCGGGGACCCCGATCCGCCCGGCCTTCGGTGGGCAACCCATCCTGCCGCGGCCAAGCCGCGGCAGGGCATCGCAGGGGTCCGCTTCGACGGGCGCGCCGCGCCATGGTGAGGTTCAATGCTCGTCTATCTCGTGAAACGCGTCCTCTACGCCATCCCGATCGCGCTCGCGGTCGGGTTCGTCTGCTTCATGCTGGTGCAGATCGCCCCGGGCGACCCGATCAACGCCATCGTGCCCCCCGATGCGCCGCAGGAGGTGGTGGAGCAGGTGCGCCGCGACTACGGCCTGGACAAGCCGCTGCCGGTGCAGTTCGCGCTGTGGCTGGGCAAGGTGGTGCAGGGCGACCTGGGCCGCAGCCTCGCCACCGGCCGCCCGGTGTGGGGCGATTTGTCGAGCGCCATCGGCAACACGCTCACCCTGGCGCTGGCCGCCTCGCTCATCGGCTTCGTGCTGGGCTGCGTGCTGGGCGGGCTGGCCGGCACCTTCCGCGGCTCCATCCTCGACCGCGTGGCGACGACCTTCGCGGTCGCCGGCGTCTCCGTGCCGCATTACTGGCTGGGCATGGTGCTGGTGGTGGTCTTCGCCGTGCAGCTGCCCTGGCTGCCGGCCATGGGCGCCGGCCCCGGCGGCTCGGCCGACTGGGTGTGGGACTGGGCGCACATCCAGCACCTGGTGCTGCCGGCCATCACGCTGTCCGTCATCCCCATGGGCATCGTCACGCGCACCGTGCGCGGCATCATCGCCGAGATCATGAACCAGGAATTCGTCGTGGCGCTGCGCGGCAAGGGGCTGACGCGCTTCGCCATCTTCCTGCATGTCGTGAAGAACGCAGCCCCCAACGCGCTGGCGGTGATGGGCTTGCAGCTCGGCTACCTGATGGGCGGGTCCATCCTGGTGGAGACGGTGTTCTCCTGGCCCGGCACCGGGCTGCTGCTGAACAGCGCCATCTTCCAGCGCGACATGCCGGTGCTCCAGGGCACCATCCTGGTGCTGGCGATGTTCTTCGTGGCGCTGAACCTGTTCGTGGACCTGATCCAGACCACCCTCGACCCGCGGATCAAGCGCGCATGAGCACCAGCACCGCCGCCGCCGCCGAACTCGCCATCCAGGCCGCCCAGGCCCATGCCCGCTCGGAGGGCTACTGGGGCGGCGTGTGGAAGCGCCTGAAGCGCGACCCCGTGACCATCGCCTGCGCCCTCGTGCTGCTGCTCATGCTGCTGGCCATCGTCTTCGCGCCGCTGGTGGCGCCGGCCGACCCGTTCCAGGGCAGCATGATCCGCCGCCTGCGCCCCATCGGCACCGAGAACCACCCGCTCGGCACGGACGAGCTGGGGCGCGACATGCTCACCCGCCTCATCTACGGCGGCCGGCTGTCCTGGTACATGGGCATCGTCCCCGTGGCGCTGGCCTTCGTCATCGGCACCGTGCTGGGCGTGCTGGCGGGCTTCGCCGGCGGCAAGGTGAACATGCTCATCATGCGGGTGACGGACGTGTTCTACGCCTTCCCCTCCGTGCTGCTGGCGGTGGCAATCTCGGGCGCGCTGGGGGCGGGCATCACCAACGCCATCCTGGCGCTGACGCTCGTCTTCGTGCCGCAGATCATCCGCGTGGCGGAAAGCGTGACGACGGGCGTGCGCAACCTCGACTTCGTGGACGCCGCGCGGGCCTCGGGCGCGTCGGCCTTCACCATCGTGCGCGTCCACGTGCTGGGCAACGTGCTGGGGCCGATCTTCGTGTACGCCACCAGCCTCATCAGCGTGTGCATGATCCTGGCCTCGGGCCTGTCCTTCCTCGGCCTCGGCACCCGCCCGCCGGAGCCGGAATGGGGGCTGATGCTGAACACGCTGCGGACCGCGATCTACGTGCAGCCCTGGGTGGCGGTGCTGCCGGGGGCGTGCATCTTCGTCACCTCCATCTGCTTCAATTTGGTCAGCGATGGGCTGCGGGCCGCCATGGACGTCAAGGGCTGACTCCGTCAGCCCTTGACGTCCGGCGGCGCGCAGCTTTGGCGGGGGGTGCAGGGGGCGCGCCCTTGCGCCCCCGCCCGTGCCTCAACGCCCGCGGCGGAGGCTACCCCCGCTCCTCCCCCAGCAGCCGCGAGAAGTGCCGCTTCACCGCCGCGTGGCACTCGCAGGCCGTCGCCTCCAGCCCCTCGCGGTCCAGCACGGTGATCTTGCCCTGGCCGTAGGTGATCAGCCCGGCCCGCTGGAACAGCCGCGCCGCCACCGTCACGCCCGGGCGGTGCACGCACAGCATCAGCGCCAGGAACTCCTGCGTCATCTGGAAGCTGTCCCCGCGCGAGCGGTCATGCGCCATCAGCAGCCAGCGGGCCAGCCGCTGCTCCAGCGAATGGTGCCCGTTGCAGGCGGCCGTCTGCGACACCTGCTGCTGGAAGGCGAGCGCGTAGCGCAGCAGCAGCGGCCGCAGCGAGGGGAACTCGTCCAGCGCCGCGCGGAACTCCGGCGCCGGCATCCGCAGCATGGTGCCCGTGGCCTGCACCATCGCCTCCACGCCGCTCACCGCCCCGTCCTGCAGCAGCAGCGGCAGCCCCACCATGCCCTCCGAGCCGACGAGCCCCACCTCGGCCATCCGCCCGTCGCCCATGACGACCAGCATGGACACCCAGCCGCCCTCGGGGAACAGCACCGCCGGCACCGGCTCCTCGGGCGTCAGCACCACCTGGCGCAGCCGGGGCTCCACGCGCTCGAAGCGCGGCAGCAGGCGGGCCAGCTCCTCCTTCGGCAGCATGGAGAGCAGGCGGTTGCGGGTGGAGGGGGTGGGCGAAGAGGCCATGGACGCTCCCAGGACAAGCCTGGCGGGAGCGCACGGATCTCTCAGCCATCCGCGCCGGAAGGGCGATGCGGGTGGTGTCCCTCATCTGGTCCTGACGGCACGAGGTTTTCAGGCGCGCGGGATGCGGGCCTTGCCCCAGATGTCATGCGCGCCGCGCGCGGGTCTGTCCGATACCGGACAGCGCCGGTCGGGATGGCGGCGCATGCCTCCGCCTGCACGCCAGAGGACGATTGCAAAACTCCCCACCATGACAACCGACGACATCGCCCACCCCGCCCACCAGGACGACGAGGCCACCCGCCTGCGCCGCCTGCTCGACGCCGCCACCGACCACGCCATCCTCTCGCTCGACCTGGAGGGGCGGATCACCGCCTGCAACGCCGGCGCCCGGGCCATCCTCAGCTACGCGGAAGAGGAGCTGCTCGGCCGCTCCGGCGAGGAGCTGTTCGCGGGAAAGGAACGCGCGAAGGGCGCCTTCGAGGCCGAGCTGTGCCAGGCGCTGGAGGAGGGCCGCGCCATCAACGAGTGCTGGCACCGCCGGCGCGACGGCAGCCGCTTCTGGGCCAGCGGCACCACCACCGTGCAGCGCGACGAGGCGGGCCGGCCCCAGGGCTTCGTCACCCTGTTCCGCGACGCCACCGCCGAGCACGCGGCCGAGGAAGGCCGCGCCCTGCTGCTGGCCGAGACGGAGCACCGGGTGAAGAACATCCTCGCCACCGTCGGCGCCGTGGCGGGGCAGACCCTGCGCCGCGCCGGCGTGCCCTCCCCGGTGCGCCAGGCCCTGGCCAGCCGGCTGGACGCCCTGGCCCGCGCGCATGAGCGCCTGGTGCGCGGCGGCTGGGAAGGCGCGCCACTGGCCGATTGCGTGGGCGACGCGCTGGCCGCCTGGCTGGGCTCCGGCCAGGTCTCGGCACAGGGGCCGCCCGTGTGGCTGCGCGCGCACATGGTGACCGTGCTGACCCTGGCGCTGCACGAGCTGGCGACGAACGCCGCCAAACACGGCGCGCTGTCCATGCCCGGCGGCGCCGTGTCGCTGCGCTGGCGCCTGCGGGCCACCTCGCCCAGCGAACGCGGCGTGGAGATCACCTGGACGGAGCGCGGCGGCCCGCCCGCGGCGCCGCCGGCGCGCGAGGGCTTCGGCCTGCACCTGCTGCGCCACGGGCTGAGCGAGCATTTCGGCGGCGCCGTGACGCTCGACTTCCGGCCCGAGGGGCTGGAATGCCGCATGGTGCTGCCCATCACGGGGCCGGAATGACAACCGCGATGCCCCCTGCCGCGTTGGGGGCCTAAAACGCACTCCGGAACGCCGACATGCCCCTGAACCGCCGCAGCCTGCTGGCCCTGCTGCCCGCGCCCTTCCTCGCGCGCCCCGCCCTGGCGCTGCCCGCCGCCCACGCCGTGCTGCTGTTCCCCCACCCCGCGCGCGGCACCGTGCCCGGCCAGCACGCCGAGGGCGAGGGCCGGGCGGGCGGCGTGCCGCTGGGCCGCTTCGCGCTCGCCGCCCCGCCGCTGTCCCTGCCCGACGCGCCGCTGGCCGTGCTGTTCGACGACGCGCAGGCGCTGCGCCCGCTGCTCAACGCCGGCCGCTGGGCCTTCGCGCCCCCCGCCCGCGCCCTGGTGCTGGAGGGCGCCGCGCCGCGCCCCCTGGCGCTGGAGGGCGCCTGGCTGCTGCGCCTGGGCGACGGCCCGCGCCCGGCGGCGGCCTGAAACCGGCGCCGCCCTCCGCCCGTTCGCGCGGCAGCACCCGCACGGAGCCACGCGCCATGCCCTGCCTCACCCGCCGCCGCCTCGCCGCGCTGTTTCCCGCGCTGGCCGTGGCGATGCCCGCCCAGGCCGCCAGCCGCGCCGAGATAGACGCCGACGTGCAGGCGGCCTTGGTGCGCCTGCGCTCCATGCCCAACGCCGCGCCGCTGTTCGAGGGGGCGCGGGCGGTGCTGATCTTCCCGCGCATCATCCAGGGCGGCTTCATCGTCGGCGGCCAGTATGGCGAGGGCGCGGCGATGCAGGGCGGGCGGACGGTCGGCTACTACTCCATCGCCGGCGCGTCCTTCGGGCTGCTGGCGGGCGCGCAATCCTCCGGCCTCGCCATGTTCTTCATGACGGACGACGCGCTAGGGGCGCTGATGGCGGCGGAGGGGTGGGAGATCGGCACCGGCCCCTCGGTCGTGGTGCTCGACCGCGGCCTCCAGGCGAACGTGACGGCGACGACGCTGCGCGAACCGGTCTACGCCATCACCTTCGACCAGCAGGGGCTGATGGCCGCGCTGGCGCTGAACGGCACGAAGATCAGCCGCATCACGCCGGGTTAGGGCGTCACGTCAGCGGCGGCGCCACCCAGCGGCGGAAGCCCGGCCGCTCGCCCAGGCGCGCGTACCAGGCGGACAGCGCCGGGAAGTCCGGCATGCCCGCCACCCGCACCTCGGGCCCGAACCAGCGGCGGGCGAAGCAGCCCAGCACCAGGTCGGCCAGGGTGAAGGCCTCGCCATCCAGGAAGGCGCGGCCATCGCCCAGCCGCGCGTCCAGGATGGCCCAGCAGGCCGCACTGTTCGCCACCGCGCGGTCCACCGCCGCCATGTCGCGCGAGGCCGGCGCGGTGCGGACCATGCCCCAGAACAGGTCGCGCTCGGCCGGCGAGAGGGTGGAAAGCTGCCAGTCCAGCCAGCGTTCCACGGAGGCGCGGGCGCCAGGCGTCGTGGGGTACAGGCCGCGCGCGTCGCCGCCATGCAGCAGGCAGAGGTAGCGGCAGATGGCGTTGCTTTCCCACAGCGCGACCTCGCCGTGGCGCAGCGACGGGATGCGCCCGTTGGGGTTCAGCGCGCGGTATTCGGGCGTGTCCACCACGCCGAAGGCCATGCCGGCGTCCAGGCGCTCGTACTCCGTGCCCAGCTCCTCGGCGCACCACAGCGCCTTGATAACGTTGATGCTGTTGGCCCTGCCGTAGATGGTGATCACGCGCGTCCCCCCCGCTTCTCGAACCGCCAGGGTGCCGCGCTGTCCTCGTTCGCGTCCAGCCGCAGCCGGTGCTCCAGCGGCGGGAATGCGCGGGACCGGCAGTCGGGCCGCTCGCACAGCCGGCAGGACAAGCCGATGCCCACGCGGCGCGACAGGTCCAGCCCGTCGCCATAGACCACTTCGGAAGCGCGGTTCACGTCGCAGCCCATGGCGACCACCTGCATCGGCGCGGGCTCCCCCCAGCGCGGGGAAGGGCCGTGGGTGGCGCGGGCGAAGCACAGGAAGGCGGCGCCGTCCTCCAGCTCCGCCGCCTGCACCCGCACCTGGCCGGGCGTGCTGAAGGCGTGGTGCACCATCCACTTGGGGCAGTTGCCGCCGAAGCGCGCGAAGGGGAAGCCGGCGGCGCTGAACCGCTTGGTCACGTTCCCCGCCGGGTCCAGCCGCAGGAAGAAGAAGGGCACGCCGCGCGCCCCGTCGCGCTGCATCGTGGCCATGCGGTGCGCCGCCTGCTCGAAGGAGGTGCCGAAGCGCGCGGCCAGCGCCTCCACGTCATGGCGCAGCGCGCGGGCGGCGTGCAGGAAGGGCGCGTAGGGCATCAGCAGCGCGGCGGCGGCGTAGTTCAGCAGGCCGATGCGGATCAGCGCGGCGGCCTCGGGCGTGGTGGGCGCGTAGCCACCCAGCGCGGCTTCCACGGCATCGCGGCCTTCCAGCAGCAGCAGCTGGAAGGCCAGGCGGAAGCCGCGGCCCTCGCGGGGCAGGGATTCGCTCAGCCACAGGCGCCGCGTCGCGGGGTCGAAGCGGCGGTCCGCCTCGGGCATCGGCACCACCTCCACGCTCACGCCATGGGTGCGGCGAAGGCGCTCGGCGATGGCGTGGTTCATCTCGGCAGGCGCTGCGCCCATCGCGTGGCCCAAGGCCTCGGCGGCGTCCTCCAACTGAAAAAAGTGGTTCTGGCGGTCGTGGAAGAAGTCGCGCGCCTCCTCGTTCGGCAGCAGCAGGCGGCGGCCCGAGGGGAGCGCGATGCCAGACGCATCCTCCCGCGCCACCCGCCAGGCGCGGTAGAGCGCGAGCACCCCGCGGGACGCATTGGGCGCGGCGGCGGCCATGGCGCGCAGCTCCTCCTCCGGCAGGGAGTCCACGCCCAGCAGGGGGTCGGCCAGCACCTCGCGCAGGCCGGATTCCAGCTGGCGCTCCGCCTGGCCGGACAGGGCGGCGATGTCCACGCCCAGCGCCTCGGTCAGCTTGATCAGCACCGCGGCCGTCACCGCGCGCTGGTCGTGCTCGATCAGGTTCAGGTAGGAGGCGCTGATGCCCAGCCGGGCGGCCAGCGCCTGCTGCGTCAGCCCCCGCTCGGCGCGCAGGCGGCGCACGGTGCGCCCGATCAGCGGCTTGGACATGACCCCTCCCGATTTACAGGATTTACGGTTTTGCAGCGCAGCACGTCGCTGGATTGACCATGTTGCGCCGCACACCCGCAGTTTAGGGGCGACATCCCGCGTTGCAATGTCAATTCTTCACCATGCCCGGCACGATCCAGCCGGGGGTTCATTGGAGACTGGCAGATGCGTCGCACCCCTGAAGTGAACTTCGCTCCCGATGGCGGCCATGGCGGCGGCCCCGGCTTCGACCCCGCCCGCTTCGAGGGCATCCGCCGCGACTACACCCCGGCCGACGTCGCGCGCCTCGCCGGTTCCTTCCGCGTCAGCCACACCCTCGCCGAGAACGGCGCCCGCCGCCTGTGGCAGCTGCTGAAGACCGAGCCGCAGGTGACGACGCTGGGCGCGCTGACCGGCATGCAGGCGCTGCAGCAGGTGAAGGCGGGGCTGAAGGCCATCTACCTCTCCGGCTGGCAGGTGGCGGCGGACGCCAACTCCGCGGGCACCATGTACCCCGACCAGTCGCTGTACCCGGTGGACTCCGTGCCCAAGGTCGTCACCCGCATCAACAACGCGCTGCGCCGCGCCGACCAGATCGCCACGCTGGAGCGCCACGACGGCACGGGCGACGACCGCACCCACTACATGGCCCCCATCGTGGCCGACGCCGAGGCCGGCTTCGGCGGCGCGCTGAACGCCTACGAGCTGATGCGCGCGATGATCGAGGCGGGCGCCGCGGGCGTGCACTTCGAGGACCAGCTGGCGAGCGAGAAGAAGTGCGGCCACCTGGGCGGCAAGGTGCTGGTGCCCATCTCCCAGCACATCCGCACGCTCAACGCCGCGCGCCTGGCCGCCGACGTGGAGGGCACCAGCACCGTCCTGCTCTGCCGCACCGACGCGGAATCGGCCCAGCTGCTGACGGCGGACGTGGACGAGCGCGACCACCCCTTCATCTCCGGCGAGCGCACGCCGGAGGGCTTCCACCGCATCACCAAGGGCAAGGGCAAGGAATACGCCATCGCGCGCAGCCTGGCCTACGCCCCCTACGCCGACCTGCTGTGGTGGGAGACGAGCGACCCCGACCTGCAGGACGCGCGCGACTTCGCCGAGGCGATCCACCGCGAGTTCCCGGGCAAGATGCTGGCCTACAACTGCTCGCCCTCCTTCAACTGGCAGCGCAAGATGGGCGTGGAGGCCGCGGCCAAGTTCCAGAAGGAGCTGGGCGCCATGGGCTACAAGTTCCAGTTCGTGACGCTCGCGGGCTTCCACAGCCTGAACCTGAGCATGTTCGAGCTGGCCCGCGGCTACGCCGAGCGCGGCATGGGCGCCTACAGCGAGCTGCAGCAGCGTGAGTTCGCGGCCGAGGCCCAGGGCTTCACCGCCGTGCGCCACCAGCGCGAAGTGGGCGTGGGCTACTTCGACGCGGTGGCCACCGCGGCGAGCGGCGGCCAGTCCTCCACCACCGCCATGAAGGACTCCACCGAGACGGCGCAGTTCCACCACGCCTGAACGGTGCCAACCGGGGCGGGACCAACCCGCCCCACTTCCCAACCCAAGACCGGAGACACGACCATGAGCAACGAGCAGCACGATGACGGCCTGGTGCACCCCCACAACTGGGGCGCCCCCCCGGCCCAGCCGACCCGCGAGGACGTAGCGGCGGCGATGAACGCCCACCCGGCGCAGATCGAGCACGATGACGGGCTGGACCACGGCCATGGCTGGGCCTGCGGCGAGCGCGGCCAGCCGGGCCACGGGTAAACTCCCCCCTCAGGAGGCGTCGAACAGCGCCTCCGCCAGCCCCCGCAGCCGGGGGCCGTCATGCAGCCCCTCCACCCAGGCGGGGGGGATGGCGGACAGCCCCCACAGCGCCCCGGCCAATTGCCCCGTCACCGCGCCCACCGTGTCCGCGTCGTCGCCCAGGTTGACGGCGCGCAGCACCGCCTCCTCGAAGCTGGCGGCGCCGTCCACCGCCCAGAAGGCCGCTTCCAGCGTGTGCACCACGTAGCCGGAGGAGGAGAACGCCGCCTCCTGCACCCCGCGCCACTTGCCCGCCGCGATGGCGCGGATGCGCGGCGGCCAGCCCTTCGCGCCCGAGGACGTCAGCGCCCGCTTGCCCCGCCCGGCGATGAGCGCGCACAGCACCTCCGCCAGCAGCGCGCAGCCGGCGATGGCCACCGGCGTGGCGTGGGTGCAGACCGACTGCCGCTCCGCCACGCCCTCCGCCCGGCGCGCGCTGCGCCAGTGCCGCAGCGCCACCGGCCGGCCGCGTTGGGCGAGGGGTCGCCCGCCAGCGGGTCGCCCGAGCGTTCGTAGCGCATCAAGGCCGCGCGGGTGGCGTTGCCGATGTCGAAGCACTCGCCCGTGCTGCTGTTCTCGCCATGGCGGTACCAGCGCAGGAAGCGCGCCATCAGGTCGGCGGGGTCCAGCAGCGGGTCGTGCAGCAGGCTTTCCCCCAGGCAGATCGCCATGGAGGTGTCGTCCGTCCACTGCCCCGGAAGGAGGCGGAACGGCCCGCCGCCCACCAGCCCGGTGACGGGGGCGAAGGTGCCGCGCGCGCGGAACTCCACCGTCGTGCCCAGCGCGTCGCCCACCGCCAGGCCCAGGAAGCACCCCAGCGCCCGGTCCCTCGTCCCATCCATCGCCTCGCTCATGCCGCCTCCTCCTGCCCGCGGGGGGAAGCATGGGGGGTGGCCACGTCAGTTCCGGTCCCATGGCGGCGCAGCAGCGCCTCGCCCAGCGCGGCCAGGCGCGCGCCCAGGGCCGGCGGCTCCAGCACCTCCACCGCCTCGCCCCAGGTGGCGAGGTGGAAGGCCATCTCCTCCAGCCCGCCGGCGCGGAAGCGCACCAGCAGCGTGCCGTCAGGCTGGGGCGCCGCCGCCTGCGAGGCGTGGAACACCCAGTTCGCCGCCTCGCCGGCCGCGCCGGGGGCGAAGCGCAGCACCACGTCCATCGGCGGCTCGCGCCACACGCCGAAATTGCCGGCCGTCAGCGCCGCCATGTCGAAGCGCGGCGCGCAAGGCTGGGCGGTCACCTCCACCTCCAGCAGCCGGTCCAGCCGCCACACCGCGGCATCCGCCTTGCCGGGCACCGCGGCCAGCAAATAGGGGCGCTGGCCGTAGAGCAGGCCGCAGGGCTCCAGCAGCCGCTCCGCCTCCGCGCCGTCCTTGCCGCGGTAGCGCACGCGCAGCACGCGCCGCGCCAGGATGGCCTGGCGCAGCCGGCCGATCAGCGCGCCGCCCACGCGCATGCGCGGGCCGGGCCGCGTGGCCAGCCCCTCGGCGGCCAGCAGCGCCTCGGCGTCCAGCTCGGCCGCGTGCAGGGCGCGCGGTTCGGCCAGCGCGCGCAGCTTGCGGCCGGCGCCGCGCAGCAGCTCCGCCCGCTCCCCCTGGCCCTCGGATTCCAGGCGCGCGGCCGCCAGCTCCATCTCGCTCATCTCGGCCGCCGAGAGCTTCAGCGTGCGGCTGAGGAAGGAAGGGCCCATGCGCCAGCGCTTCTCGCCCCCGTCGCCGGGGATCGCCTCCAGCCCGTCGCAGGCCTGGCCCACCGCCTTGAGCACGCGCTCGGCGGTCCGGCGGGAGCACTCCATGCCCTCCGCCAGCTCGGTGATGGTGAGCCCGGTGCGGCTGCCCGACAGGCGCTGCACCAGCTCGATCGCGCGTATCAGCTTCTCGTGCCGTTCGGTCATCGAAACTCCCGTGGGCACCCCACGCCATGTTACATCACCCGCAACATCCCGGAAAGGCGTCAGCCATCCGCCGCCTGCACCGCCCATTCGGCGATGCGGGCCAGGTGCGCGTAGTCGCCCCGCGCGTCCCGCCCCGGATGCGGGCGCGACGGGAAGGGCGCGGCCCCCAGCAGGAAGCGGTCGGCCAGGGATTCCACCGCGCCGCGGGCGCGGCCGATCACCGCCTCCAGGTCGGTCTTCAGCGGCTTCACCTCGCCCGCGCCGATCGCCCCGGTCAGGCGCCAGTATTCCAGCGCGCGCACGGGGGCGGCGGCGATGCCGGCGAAGCCGCCCTCCTCGGCCAGCACCGCCTCCAGCGGCAGCTGCGGGTCGGTACCCTGCTCCACGCGCTTCAGGGCCGGGGTGGCGCCGGTCTTGTAGTCCACGATGCGGATGGCCCCGTCGCGCCGCACGTCCAGCCGGTCGGCCCGGCCTTCCAGCGCCACGGTGCCGGCGGGGCGCTTCAGGCTGATGCGCGCGCGCAGCTCCGAATGGGCGCTCAGCAGGTCGGGCCGGCGCGCCGCCTCCTGCGCGCGCACGAAGTCGCCGATGCGCGCCAGGCGCGGGCGCCACATGGCGGTGATGGCGGGGCGCAGCCGGGCCTCGGCCACCGCCTCCTCCTCCGCCGCCTCCCACAGGGTGCGCGCGGCGGCCTCGCCCGGCCAGGCGCGGGGCAGGGCGCGCAGGAAGCGCTGGATGGCGTCGTGCACCAGCGTGCCGTAGTCGGCCGCGCCCGGCTCCTGCTCCAGCGGCGCCAGCGGCCGCAGGTCGAGGATGCGCTGGGCGTAGAAGGCGTAGGGGTCGGCCAGCAGCGTCCGCACGTCGCTGACCGTGAGGCGGTGCGGCCGCGCGGTGGCCGGGGGCGCGGCCACCGGGCGCGGGCAGGGGCGCACGGCGGGGGGCGCGTCCAGCAGGGCGGCCCAGGCGGGCGCGGGCGAGAGCGGCACGCCCAGCTCCCTCGCCTGCCCGCGCAGGAAGGTGGACAGCCGCGTGAGCCACCGCGCCGGCACGGTGGGCGAGCCGGCGCGGCGCGCGGCGCGCGACAGCACCACCTGCCGCCCGGCGCAGGCGGTGGCCATGAAGTCCGCCGCCACGCGCCCGATCCGCAGCTCCGGGCTGGGCAGGCCGAACTGCGCGCGCATGGGGCGCGACATCCAGGGGCCGGGATCGGCGGCCTGGGGCCACACAGTCTCGTCCAGCGCGCCCAGGACCACCGTGTCGAAATCCAGCAGGCGGGCCTCGATCAGCCCCAGGATCTCGACATGCGGGTGCCGCCCCTCGCGCCGCCCGCGGGAGACGCGGTCGCAGCGCGTGGTGCCGAGGCTCAGCGCGGATTCGAACAGCGCCGGCCATTCGGCGGGCTGCACGGGCGGCATCTCGGCCATGGCGGGGCGCAGCAGGGCCAGGTGCCTGGCCAGCGCCTCGCCCTCCGCCTGGGCGTAGAGGCGCAGCCCGCCGGGGCGGGACGGCGTGGTGGCGAGGCGCTCGGCCGCGGCCAGGTGCTCGTCGAACAGGTCCAGCGCGGGGCGCAGGGGGGCGGTGCGCGGCAGGGAATGGAAGGGGCCGATCGCCTCCTTCATCGCCTCCACCAGCGCCAGCAGCTGCGCCTCCGCCTCCGGGTCCGCGCGGCGGCCGCGGAAGGCCGCCGCGATGCCCTCGCGCAGGCCCTTGAAGCCGGGGCCCGGCGCGGGGCCGCGCAGGATGGCGAGCTCCAGCCGGCGCACGCCCCGCAGCCATTCGGCGCGGTCCTGCCCCGCCGCCGTCAGCGGGTGCTTCATCACGGAGAGCAGCGACACCGGCCCGCATTCGCCCGCGGCGAGGTGCGCCAGCAATCGAAGAAAATTGCCGTTGGGGGTATGGGACAGGCGCTGCCCGGCGCTGTCCTCGGCCAGGATGCCGTGGCGCGGCAGCTCGGAGGCGACGCGCGCGGCCAGGTCTCGGTCCGGCGTCACCAGGGCCGCGCGCGCCCCGCGCACCTCCAGCGCGCCGCGCAGGGTGAGCGCGATGGCCGCGGCCTCGGCCTGGGCGTCGGGGGCCTCGATGCGCGCCACCCCCTCCAGCGCGGGGCGCCAGCGGCGGGGGTTGCGGGTGGCCCAGGCGGACAGGCCGGCGGCCGGCAGCAAGGCGGTGCCGAGCAGCTTGGCCCGCGCCTCGCGCGGCGAAGGCTCCTTGGTCCAGGGCGTCGCGTCGGCCATGGTGGCGCCCATGCGGCGCAGCATGCGGCGCTGGCCGCTGAAGGGGTGGGTGCAGGCCTCGCGCAGGGCCTCGTCCTCCACGCGCGCGGTCGCGTCGTCCTCGCCCGGGATCACCACGAAGCCCTGGGGCAGCTGGGTGGCAATGGTCTTCAGCAGGTCGGCCGCGGCCGGGACCGTGCCGCCCAGGCCAATGCCGGCGGCGATCACCGGGCCGTCCGGGGGCGCGTCCTCCCAGGCGCGGCGCTGGGCGCGCAGGGCCATGACGCGGCGCACGCCGATGTCCAGCAGGCCCTGCGCGTCCAGCCAGCCCTGCCATTCGCGCACCACGGCGCGCAGGAAGGTGGTGGTGATCTGCCAGTGGGTGGCCAGGTTCTCGGGCGCCAGCGCGTCCAGCCGCTCCAGCCAGGACTGGGTCAGCAGGGCGGGGTCGTCGGGGAGGATCTCGGCCTCCTCCAGCGCGATCTCGTCCAGCAGCTTCGCCAGTTCGCCGGCCAGTTCCCAGGCGTGGCTGCTGGTGGGCGGGCCGCCGGCCTGGCGCGGCAGGCGGGCTGCGAAGCGGGCCAGCACGGCCTGGCGCGTCAGCGCCTCGACGGCGGGGGGCAGCAGGAGGAGGGCGGGCAGCTCCAGCTCGTCCGCATCCTCGACCGACAGGCCGGCGAGGGCGCGCAGGCGCGGCAGCAGCAGCGCCTCGCCGCCCGATTCCGCCAGGAAGGCGGATTGCAGCGCGCGCGAGGAACGCCGCGTGGGCAGCAGGACCGTGGCGCGCGCCAGCGCCTCGCCGGTGCCGAAGCGCGCGAGGGTGCCGCGGGCCAGGGTGGGCAGGAAGGGCAGGCCGGGGGGGATGACGTGCAGGCGCATGGCGGGAGCATAACGCGGGACGGGGGCAAGGTGTGATGGCCCCGCGCCGGCCTTGTTTCCGGCCCGGCGGTGCTGATATCGCTGGGGCCATGACCGCCATGCCCCGCCCCGAGACGACGGCGCCGCCCGCTGCGAAGCCGGAAACGCCCGCCGAACGCCTGGCACGCCAGCGCGAGGCGATGGGCAAGGTGCTGGAAACGCAGCGCGGCGTGCTCGCGGAATTGGCCAAGCGGTGACGGCGGGCGGCGTGCCCGTGCCCGCCGATCCGGCGGAGGCCGTCACCATGACCGAGCGCCTGGCGAGTGGGGAGGCGGACGTCGCCGCCTTCGCTGCCTGGCTGCGGGTGTTGACCGGCTGAACCCCTACTCCGCCGCCGCCTTCGCCGGCGCCTTCCGCACCCGCAGCCGCCGGATCCGCCGTGCATCCGCATCCAGCACCCGGAACTCCAGCCCCGACGCGGCGTGGGAGACGATCTCGCCCTTCGCCGGCACCCGCCCGGCGAGCGTGAACACCAGCCCGCCCACGGTGTCTATGTCCGCGCCGCGCTCCTCATCCGTCAGCACCGCGCCCAGCCGCTCCTCGAAATCCTCGATCGGGGTGCGGGCGTCCAGCTCCAGCACGCCCTCGGCGCGCTCGGTGATCTGGGGCGCGCCCACTTCGTCATGCTCGTCGGCGATGTCGCCCACGATGGTCTCCACCAGGTCCTCGATGGTGATCAGGCCGTCGATGCCGCCGTACTCGTCCACCACCAGCGCCATGTGCACCCGCTCCACCCGCATCCGCAGCAGCAGGTCCAGCACGGGCACGGAGGGGACGATCAGCAGCGGCCGGCGCAGGATGGCGCGCAGGGAGAAGCCTTCGGAGCGGCCGAGCTGGGCGATGATGTCCTTGATGTGGACCATGCCCAGCACGTCATCCAGCTCGCGCCCGATCACCGGGTAGCGGCTGTGGCCCTCGCGCTGCACGAACTCCACCGCCTGCCCGAAGGACAGGTCGGCGGGCAGGGCGATGATGTCGGCGCGCGGCAACATCACGTCGTAGGCGGTGGCGCCCCGCAGCTTCAGCACGTTGCGCAGCAGGGCGCGCTCGTGCGGGTTCAGCGCCTCGGCCTGCTCGCCCGCGCGCTCGATGGCGGGCGCGTCCTGCTCGATCAGCGCCTCCACGCTTTCGCGCAGATTGGCCTCGCGCTTGCCGAACAGCCCGCGCAGGCGGCGCATCACGGCGGGCTTCTGGGGAGAGTCGCTCGGCATCAGGCGGCAACCTTCGGCCGCTCTGCGGCATGGGCTTTCCACGGGTTCGGGAAGCCCAGCCGGTGCAGGATGCGCGCCTCCGCGCGTTCCATCCGCATCGCCTCGCCGGCCGAAAGGTGGTCGTGCCCCAGCAAATGCAGCACGCCATGCACCACCAGGTGCGCGAAATGCGCGGGGAGCGTGCGCCGTTCCGCCAGCGCCTCGCGCCGCACCACGCCCAGGGATATCGCCAGGTCGCCGAGCACCAGCGCGCCGTAGGGCGCGGGGAAGGACAGGACGTTCGTCGCCTTCTCCTTGCCCCGGAAGCCGCCGTTGAGCTGCCTGATCCGCGCGTCGTCGGTCAGCAGCAGGGTGATGGGCCCGCCCTCGCCCTGGTCCGCCAGGGCGGCCTGGACGGCGCGGCGCGCCAGGCGGTCCACCTGGGGCAGGGCGGCGCGCCAGCCGGGCGCCTCGTGGATGATGTCCAGCCCGAGGGCGAAGCCGCCCCCGGGCATGCTACTGTCGCAGTCCATCGCGTCCCTTGTGGGCCTCCATGGCGCCGTAGGCCTGCACGATGCGGCCCACGAGCGGGTGGCGCACCACGTCCCGCTCGTCGAAGCGGGTGAAGCCTATTCCGGGCACCCCGTCCAGCACCTGCACCGCCTCCACCAGCCCGGACTTCTGCCCATGCGGCAGGTCCACCTGCGACGGGTCACCCGTGATGGCCATGCGCGTGCCCTCGCCCATGCGGGTCAGGAACATCTTCATCTGGGCCGGCGTGGTGTTCTGCGCCTCGTCCAGGATGGCGAAGCAGTGGGCGAGCGTCCGGCCGCGCATGAAGGCGAGGGGAGCGATCTCGATCTCGCCGGCGGCCAGGCGGCGGGCCACCTGCTCGGCCGGCAGCATGTCGTGCAGCGCGTCGTAGAGGGGGCGCAGGTAGGGGTCCACCTTCTCCTTCATGTCGCCCGGCAGGAAGCCCAGCCGCTCGCCCGCCTCGACGGCGGGCCGCGACAGCACGATGCGGTCCACCCGGCCCGATTGCAGCAGCGCCACGCCCTGGGCGACCGCCAGATACGTCTTGCCCGTGCCGGCCGGCCCCAGGCCGAACACCATCTCGCAGCGCGACAGCGTGTCCATGTAGGCGGATTGCGCGGGGGTGCGGGGCGCGATGGCCCCCCGGCGCGTCCTGATCTGCGGGATGTCCTGGAGCGGCAGGCGCGGGTCGGCCTCCGCCTCGCCCTCGGCCATGCGGATGGCGCCCTCCACCTCGCTGGCGCCGATGCTCATGCCGCGCTCCAGCCCGCGCCACAGGCCGCGCAGCACGGATTCCGCCATCAGCGTGCGGGCCGGCGGGCCGGAGATGGTCAATTTGTTGCCGCGGCTGGCCACCTTCACCCCCAATCGTCCCTCGATGCGCGCCAGGTGCCGGTCATGCTCGCCATGGAGCAGCGGCAGCAGCGCGTTGTCCTCGAACTGCAGCGTCACGCTGCGCGTCTCGGAGGACGGGCGGGGGCGGAGGGCGACGGTGGTGCTCAAGCGGCGGTTCTCTCCTGCTCGACGAGCTCGCCCGAAAGCGAGTTGGGATGCCCTGCGAGGATGCGGACCGGCGTGGTCCGCCCCACGCAATGCGAAGGCGCGAGGGCATGGACGGGTTGCAGCCACGGCGTGCGGCCGGACATTTGCCCGGGGTGACGGCCCGGCCCGGTCCACAGCACCTCGCATATGGTGCCGGCCATGCCCGCGTTGAAGGCCGCCTGCTGCTCGCGCAGCAGGGCCTGGATCTCCGCCAGCCGCCGGTCCTTGTCGGCCTCCGCGACCTGGAGCGGCGCGCCGGCCGCGGGCGTGCCGGGGCGGGGCGAATACTTGAAGGAGAAGGCCTGCGCGAAGCCGACGCGGCGGATCAGCGCCATCGTCGCCGCATGGTCCTCCTCCCGCTCGCCCGGGTGGCCCGCGATGATGTCGGTGGACAGCGCGAGGTCCGGCCGCGCCACGCGCAGCCGGTCCACCAGCCGCAGGTAGTCCTCGGCCCGGTGCCCGCGGTTCATGGCGGCGAGGATGCGGTCGGAGCCGCTCTGCACCGGCAGGTGCAGGAAGGGCATCACCTGCGGGATGTCGCGGTGGGCCGCGATGAGCGCCTCGTCCATGTCGCGCGGGTGGCTGGTGGTGTAGCGCAGCCGCTCGATGCCCGGCACCTCGGCCAGCAGGCGCAGCAGGCCGGCGAGGCCGGACGCGCCCTCGCCATGCCAGGCGTTGACGTTCTGGCCCAGCAGCGTGACCTCGCGCGTACCCTGCGCGGCCATGCGGCGCGCCTCGGCGAGGATGGCGGCGGCGGGGCGGGAGTACTCGGCGCCGCGGGTGTAGGGCACGACGCAGAAGGCGCAGAACTTGTCGCAGCCTTCCTGGATCGTCAGGAAGCCGGTCACGCCCTGGGGCGCGGCGAGTTCCGGCAGGTGGTCGAACTTCTCCTCCGTCGGGAACTCCGTCTCGATCACGTGGCCGGCGCCGCGGGCGGCGCGGGCGACCATCTCGGGCAGGCGGTGGTAGCTCTGCGGGCCCAGCACGATGTCCACGTAGGGCGCGCGGGCGGTGATCTCCGCGCCCTCCGCCTGGGCCACGCAGCCGGCGACGGCCAGCACCATGCCTGGCCGCGCCTCCTTCATCGCGCGCAGCCGGCCGAGCTCGGAGAACAGCTTGTCCGTCGCCTTCTCGCGGATGTGGCAGGTGTTGAGGATGACCATGTCGGCCCCCTCCGGCGCCTCCGCCGGCGCGTAGCCCAGGGGGGCCAGCACGTCGGCCATGCGCGTGCCGTCGTACACGTTCATCTGGCAGCCCCAGTTCTTCACGAACAGGCGCTTCTTCTCGGTCATGGCAAGGGAACCCCCGGGCATCCGGGGCGGGAGATGCGGGCCGGGGGCCGCGCGGTCAAGCAGCGGCGGCTCATCGGGCGTGAGCGTGGCAGGGGGGATTCGCGCCGGTCAAGCGGCATTGACCGACATCTGCGGCACATTCCATCCTCCGGGCCAATCATCGGCGTTGAGGAATGCAGCCATATGGCATCGAAGGGTCAGTTGACGGGCATGCAGGGCGTTTTCCTCGTCGCAGCCGAGCTTTCCCGCCGTGGCTTCATTGTCTCGCCGACCTCGCGCAGCGCCAGGGGAGCAGACCTTCTCGTTACCGACCAGGATTGCAGAAAGGCTTGGTCGGTACAGGTCAAGACCAATGGCAAGCCAGTGAACTTCTGGCTGGTCGGCGAGAAGGCACTGACGCTCAAATCCGAGAGCCATGTGTACGTCTTCGTCAACCTCAAGAAGCATGGGGATGCCGACTACATTGTCGCGAAGAGCGAACATGTCGCCTCGCATACCCAGACATTTGTTGCCAAGAAGACCGGCTCGTCGTGGTGGTCTTTCTACGAGAAGGATCGTCCCAGCCAGGAAGCTGGATGGGACATCTTCGGCGATCCATTTGCCTCGCCAGAGATGTCGCTCGACAACGAGGTCACGGCGGACGAGATCGCAGGCTAGCGTCACGCCGCGACAGCGCGGTTCTGCCGCAGCGCCGCCGCCGCCGCCGTCACCCGCTGGCCCACATCGGCGGCCAGCCGCTTGCGGTCGGGCAGGGCGCCGGGTGCGACGGGCGCGCCCAGCGACACGCTCACCCGCGTGCCGGTCCGCCGCAGCAGCCGCCAGGCGTGGGACGCGGTCTCCATGTCCCCGTACCACGCGAAGAGGGGCCGGTCCTTGCGCCCCACCGGCAGCCCGCCGAGGCGGTCATACACCACCGCCACCGGCTGCACCGCCGCCGCGGCACCCGCCACCGCGAAGAAGGAGGAGCGGAAGGGCAGCACCCGCGCGCCGTCGCTCGTCGTGCCCTCGGGGAACAGGATGATGCTTTCCCCGCCCTCCAGCCGCGCGCGCATGGCCTGCGCCTCGTCGCCCGTGCGGCCCCGGTTGCGCGAGACGAAGACGGTGCGCCCCAGCTTCGCCACCCAGCCGATCAGCGGCCAGCCGCCCACCTCGGCCTTGCTCACGAAGCGCGCGTCCAGCAGCGCGCCCAGCACCAGGATGTCCAGCCAGGAGGAATGGTTGGAGACGAACAGCACCCGCCCCCCCGCGCAGGGCGCGCCCTCCACGCGCAGCCGCAGCCCGATCAGCCACAGCAGGCTGCGGTGGTAGAAGCGGGGGAAGTGGTCCTTGGCGCGGCCGGGAACCGCCAGCAGCACCGCTTGCACCGGCATGCACAGCAGGGTGAACAGCACCACCGACGCCAGGCGGCGCACCGCGCGCAGGCGCCCGCCCGGCTCGCGCTCGTCGCCCAGCACGTCGGACCACGCCTGGGCGGGGCCGCGCGGGCGGGGGCGCTGGGGGGCGCCGGGCCGCGGCCGGCGCGCGAATGGTTGTGTGGCCATGCGTGGCGGTTACTCCCCGCCCCGCGTCGCGTCCATGACGATCCGCCGAATCCCCCGTGACATCGCGGGGGGCCGGCGGCAGGGTGCCGCAAGGGGGATGAGGGCATGAAGGTGGCGATCCTGGGGGCGGGGCCGGCCGGCACCGCGATGGCGGCGCTGGCCGCGCGGGGGGGCCACGCCGTGCGCCTGTGGTCGCCCCGCGGCAACGGCACGCGCCACGTGATGGGCGAGGTCGCGCTGTCCGGCGCGCTGGAGGGCCGCTTCCCCGTCGCCGCCGCCGCCGACGCGGCGAAGGCGATGGACGGCGCGGACCTCGTGCTCGCCTGCCTGCCGGGCCACGCGCTGCCCGGGGTGCTCCAGCGCGTCGTGCCGCTCATGACGGGCGAACCGGCCTTCCTGCTGTCCCCGCCCGGCGCCCTGTCGGCCCTGCTGCTGAAGCGGCTCGCCGAGGCGCGGGGGCTGCGGCCGCGCATCGCCGCCCTGCCGGTGCCGGCGCTGGCCGCGCGGCGCGAGGGTGCCGCCATCACGGTCGCCGCGCTGCGCCGGCGCTGGTGGCTGGCGGCGCTGGACGCGCGCAACACCGGCCCGCTGTGCCGCATGGCCGGCGACGCCTTCGGCCTGCCGGCCGAG
>LNFM01006259.1_pt1 | contig 66446 bp, 70 predicted proteins | sample 596031 | NCBI WGS metagenome assembly LNFM01 (sample SAMN04254537, study PRJNA301005) | activated carbon metagenome | isolation source: dual media filters at the Ann Arbor, Michigan drinking water treatment plant | place: USA: Ann Arbor
ACATCTGGGACGACGGCGTGCAGCGGGAGTGCTCCACCGACTACCACTGCATCGTGCTGCGGTCGCTCCTGGGGGCGATCGACTGCGCGCGCCGCGAGGGGCTCCACGTGCCGCCGGACCTGCTGGACCGGGCCGGGCGGGCGTGCGGGTTCGCCATGCACGTCCAGCTGCCCGACGGCACCACCCCTGCCCTCTCGGACGGCGACATGGCGGACTTCCGCGAGCTGCTCGCCCTCGGCGCGCGCCTGCTGGACCGGCCCGAGCTGGACTGGGTGGCCACCGGCGGCCGCGCGGGACGCCCCCCGGAGCGCACCGCGGTGACGTTCCCGGTCTCGGGGTACGCCGTGCAGCGCAGCGGCTGGGGCGATGCCGGCGAGGCCTATGCGCTCGAGCGCGTCGCCATCCTCGACGCCGGCCCGCTGGGCGACGGCGGCCACGGGCACTACGACCAGCTGTCGGTGGAGATCGCCGGCGGCGGGCACCGGCTGGTGGTGGACCCCGGCCGCTACACGTACGCCGAGGACGAGGCGGGGTGGCGTCACCGGTTCAAGGGCACCGCGGCGCACAACACCGTGTGCGTGGACGGCCTGGATCAGGTGCCCTACCGGCGCGGCAAGCCCAAGGGGCCGCGTCCGGAGGCCGCGATCCTGGGCCGCGGCGTGGATCCCGGCCTCGACCTCATCACCGCCCGCGCGCAGAGCCCGTGCCACGACGCGGTGCACACGCGCACCCTGGCGTTCGTGGGGCGCGCGTTCTGGGTGGTGCACGACCGCCTGCGCGCGCCCACCCCCCACGACTACCGGGCGCGCTGGCACCTGGCCCCCCAGGCGTGGGGTGCCACCGAGCAGCGCGGTGGCGGGGCGTGGTGCGTGGTGCGCGCGCCCGGTCTGCGGCTGGCCGTGCCCGAGGGGTTCGGCACCGTGTGGCTGGAGGACGGCTGGGTCTCCCCCGAGTACGGCGTGAAGCATCGCGCCCCGGTCGCCGTGGTGGGCGGCGACGGCGTCCCGGACGTGGACCTGATCACCCTGATCGTGCCGGGCGACCTCCCGGTGCGCGCGACCGCGCGGATGGACGAGGACCGGATGCACGTGACCGCGGGCATCGGCCCGGCGCGGTGGGAGCTGCGCTGGGACGTGTCGAGGCCCGGCTGGGGCGAGCTGGAGATGGGAACGTGGTGACGGCCCCTCCCGCCCCCACGCCGCTGGCCCCCGACGCCGCCATCCCCGCTCGCGACGCCATGCTCGACCCGGCGGCGATGGCCGCCCACCTGCCGGGCATCCTCGGCTTGGACGGCCCGCTGGCGATCCGCGACGTCCGCCTGGTGCGCGCCAAGTACCGCATCGGCGAGAGCCTGCGGGTGGTGCTGCGCCTCACGCTCGACGACGGCGAGCACCTGGTGTCCGGGCGCCCGCGCGGCCACCGCCGCCGCGCCGCTTGCCGTGCCCGCCGGTCCCCTGCGGCCGGTGACCCACGATCCCGCGCTGGGCGCGGTGTGGTGGGCGGTCCCGAACGACCGCCGCCTGCGGAGCCTGCCCCTGCTGCTCGCGCCGCCGCCGGGCCTGGCCGTCCTGCATCCGGAACCCGGCGCATGGCGTCGCAGCCGGCTCGCCGAGCTGGCGCCGGAGCGATCGGCGACGGCCGCGGCCCTGGACGGCGACGGCCGGGTGATCGCCTACGCCAAGGCGTACGCGCCCGGCACGGTGGACGTGCGCGCGTTCGCGCACCGGTACGGCGTCGCCGCCGCGGCCCTGGACGGCGTCCCGGGGGTGCGCGCCCCGCGGGCCCTGGCGTGGTCGGCCGAGCACGAGGTGCTGCTGCTGGAATGCATGCCCGGACTGCGCTGGGACCACCTGGGTGACGACGACCAGCGGATCGCCCTGGGCCGGCTGGGCACGGCGATCGCGACGCTGCATGGTGTGGACCCCTCCGGGTGCGGGGCGGGCCCGTTCGGGCGCCTGCGAGCGGATCGTGTCGCCCGCTCCTGCGCCCTGGTGGCGGAGGCCCTGCCGGAGTTCGCCGGGCGCATCGCGGGGATCGCCGACGCCCTCGCCGCCCGTCCGCCCGACCGGGACCGCCCGGTGCTGCTCCACGGCGACTGCCACCCCAAGAACGCGCTGGCCGAGCCGGACGGCCTGGCACTGATCGACCTGGACCAGGCGGGGCTGGGGCAACCGGCCGCCGACGTGGGCAGCCTGCTGGCGCGGCTGCGCCACGGGGTGGTGCTCGGCGAGACCGATGCCGCGCGCGCGGACGTGCTCGCCGGCGCGTTCCTGGACGGCTACGCCGCGGTGCGTCCCCTGCCGGACGCCGCCGAGCTCGCCTGGTCCACCGCGGCCGCCCTGATGGCCGAGCGCGCGGTGCGCGCGGTGAACCGCCTGCACGTCAACGCCCTGGCGACCATGGAGGAGCTGGTGACCCTCACCGAGGACCTGCTGCCCGGCGGGGGGTGGCGTTGAACCGCCCCGGACTGCTGTTCCACTGCCAGCACTCGGTGGGGCTGGGGCACCTGGCGCGGTCGCTGGCCGTCGCCGGCGCGCTGGCGCGCGCGTTCGCGGCCGCATGCCGGAGGGCATCCGGATCCCCGACGGCGTCGAGGTCGTGAACCTGCCGGCGCTGGGGCACGACGACACCTACGCCCTGGTGAGCCACATGGCGGGGATGGACGTGGATGAGGCGCTGCGCCGCCGCGGCGAGATGATCGCCCAGGCCATGGCCGAGGTGGACCCCAGGGTCGTGCTGGTCGAGCTGTGGCCCTTCGGGCGCAAGCGGTTCGGTCCCGAGCTGGAGGCCCTGGCGGAGGCCGCGGCGGCCCAGCCCGTGCCGCCCCTGGTGCTGTGCAGCCTGCGGGACATCCTGGTGAACCAGCGGCGCGACCAGGCGCGGCACGACGAGCGCGCCGCCACCGCGGTGAACCGCTGGTTCGACGGGGTGCTGGTGCACTCCGACCCGGCGTTCGCGACGCTGGAGGAGTCGTTCCGGCCCGAGACGCCCCTGGCGGTGCCGGTGCACCACACCGGCTTCGTGGCGCCGCCCGCGCCCGAGCCCCGGCGCCGCGAGGCGCGGGTGCTGGTGTCGGCGGGCGGCGGGATGGTGGGCGCGCCGCTGGCGCTGGCGGCGGCCCGGGCGGCGGGCCTGGTGGCGCTCCGGACGGGCCTGCGGACCACGGTGATCGCCGGGCCGTTCCTGCCCGAGGCCGATCTGGAGGAGCTGCGGCGCCTCGAGGCGGGCTCGCCGCACCTGGAGGTCGTGCGCCGGGTGGACGACCTGTGCGGCCACATCGCGCGCTCGGCGGTGTCGGTGAGCCAGTGCGGCTACAACACGGCGATGGACATCCTGCGCGCCGGCCGGCCGGCGGTGGTGGTGCCCTACAGCGAGGGTCCGCCGGGCCGAGCGCCTGGAGGCCATGGGCGTCGTGCGGGTGCTCGACCCCTCGGCGCTGGCCCCCGAGACGTTCGCGGACGCGGTGGCCCGGGCGGCTCAGCACCAGCCGCGGCCCCATGGCCTGGACCTGGAGGGCGCGGAACGCACCGCGCGGATCGTGGAGGAGCTGGTGGCGGCGGTGCCGGCGTGAGCGGCCGGTGGCTGGGGCCGCTCCGGGAGGCGCTGGACGCCGCTCCGGGCCGCGTCACCTGGTTCGTGCGGGACGACGACGGCGGCTGGGACGACGCCCGCCTGGCGGCGCTCCTGGACGTGGCCGACCGGCACGGCATGCCGGTTGACGTCGCGATGATCCCCACCGAGACCGGCCCCGGCCTGGCGCGCGAGCTCATCGCGCGCATGGACGGCTCCCGCCTGCGGGTGCATCAGCACGGCTACTCGCACACCAACCACGAGACCGAGGGCCGCAAGTGCGAGTTCGGTCCCGCGCGGCCGGCCGGCGCGATCGCGTCCGATGTGCTGCTGGAGCGCTTCGGGGACCGCCTGGACCCCGTGTTCACCCCGCCCTGGAACCGGTCGGTGCCGGAGCTGGCGCCCGCCCTGGTGAGCTGCGGCATCACCGTGCTCTCGCGGGATGTCACCGCCGGGCGGCTCGGGCATCCCGGGCTGCGCGAGGTGCCGGTGGACGTCGACTGGTTCGGTGGCCGGCGCGGGGTGCGGTGGACCCGTGAGGAGCTGGGCCGGCGGATGGCGACCGCCGTGGCGGCGGGCGGGCCGGTGGGGCTCATGCTCCACCACGCGGTGACGCCGCCCGAGGAGCTGGACGAGCTGGATGGGCTGTTCGCGCTGCTGGCCGCGCACCCGGCGGTGCGGACCCGTGCGATCCAGGAGGTCGCGCTGGCGGCGTAGCCGCCTTACGCGGCCGCGCGGTTCAGCAGGGTGCCCCGCAGGTCCGCGAGCGGCATGGGGCGTCCCAGGTGGAAGCCCTGGGCGATCGGACAGCCCGCGTCGGTGAGCAGGCGCAGGACCGCCTCGTCCTCCACCCCCTCCGCCACGGCCTGCAGGCCCAGCGAGCCGATGAGCGCGACGAGGCTCTCCAGCAGCGTCCGGTCACCCGGGGAGGTCGCCGCGTCGCGCACGAACGACCGGTCGATCTTCACGCCGTCCACCGGCAGGTCGCGAAGCCGTGCGAGGGATGAGTGCCCCGTGCCGAAGTCGTCGATCCAGACGCGGATGCCGTGCTCCCGGAAGGCCCGGATGGCCTCGACCGCGGCGGCCTCGTTGTCCATCACCACGCTCTCGGTGATCTCCAGCACGAGGCGTCCGGGGGCGATCCCGCGGGTCGCCAGCGCGGACAGGATCCAGGGCAGCAGATCCGCCTCGTAGAGGTTGCGGACCGACAGGTTGATCGACAGCTCCAGGCGAGCGCCCTCGTCGCCGAGGGAGCGCAGGTCGTCCAGCCCCCTGGCGATGACCCATCGGGTGAGCTCGCGGATGTGCCCGGAGGCCTCCGCCAGCGGAATGAACTCGTCCGGTGGCACCATGCCCAGGTCCGGGTGGATCCATCGCACCAGCGCCTCGGTGCCGATGATCTCGCCCCCGGCGGTGTCGATGAGCGGCTGATGGCGGAGGGTGAGCTGCCCGTCCGCGATCGCACGCTCCAGCTCAGAGCTGCGGGCAAGGCGTTCGAGCGCCGTCCGCTCCGCGCCCGGCCGGTGCCGTTCCACCTCCGACCCGCGTTCCTTGGCGACATGCATCGCGGCGTCCGCGCGCCGCATGAGCGCCGTGACGTCCGTCGCGTCGTCGGGATAGGCGGCCACGCCCGCGGTGGCGCGCACCCGCAGGCGCAGCTGGCCGACCTCCACCGGCGTGTTGACCGTTCTCACCAGATCATCGGCGCGAAGGCGCGCGGCGTCGGGGCCGGCGTCGGTGAGCAGCACGGCGAACTCGTCCCCGCCCAGGCGGGCCAGCAGGTCGCCGTCGCGCACGCGTTCGGCGAGGCGCGCGCCGATGCGCTCCAGCAGGCGGTCCCCGGTCTCGTGTCCCAGCGAGTCGTTGATGTTCCGGAAGTCGTCGAGGTCCATCACCACCACGGCCGCGCCCCGGCCGGGCTGGGCCCGCAGGCGCTCATCGACCGCCTCCAGGAATGCGCGGCGGTTCGCGAGACCCGTGAGGTCGTCCTGGCGGGCCTGGGCGTGCAACAGGCGTCCGGCGGCCACGCGTTCGGTCACGTCCAGGAAGTCGATGCTGCACGTGTCCGCGTCCATGTGACGCACGGTGGCCTGGTAGATGAGCCCGTCGGCGCCGTGGAACTCGCCCGCCGTGGCCGCGGCGTCCGGGCGCAGGAGGGCTTGCAGCTGCTCCACGCGCTCGGCGTCCGCCCCGCACGCCCCGAGCGGGCGCCCGGCGACATCGGCGCCCACGCCCAGGATGCGGTGGGAGGCGGCGTTGGCGGCCTCCACCAGCGGGCCGTCGTCACCACACACGAGCAGGATCTGGCCGATGGGGGACGTGGCCACCAGCTGCCCGAAGACCAGCGCCTCCCGTTCGGCCTCGGCGATGTCGGTGCGGTCGATGAGCACGCCGGCCAGGAACCCGGGAGACCCGGCTCTCGAACCACCGGATCTCGCCGCCGGCCGCGCGGCACCGGAAGGTCGCCGATCCGTCCTCCCGGCGGGCCATCAGCTGCTCCAACCCCGCGCGGTCCTGCGGGTGGACGATGGTGCGCCAGAACCCCGGCACGGCCCATGCCTGAGCGGGGTGGCCCAGCACGCGCTCGGCCGCCGCCGACACCTTGAACGCGTCCGGGACGCCGGGGATCTCCTCCCAGACCACGGCGTCGATGCGCTGCTCGACGAGCCGCTCGCGGTCGGCCGCGCGCCGGCCCTCCATGTTCAGGCGCACCATCCGGATGCTGAAGACCCCGGCGAGCATGCAGAAGCCGAGCAGGGCGGCCCGCCCGGGGACGACCTCCTGGACCATCGACGTGGCGATGCATGCCGACAGGACTCCGGCGTACGCGCCCAGCGTGGCGAGCGGGCGGAAGGTCGCCGCCCAGCCGAGGATGGCGACCGAGGTGAGCAGCACCGCCGCGGGCGGAAGCCCGAGCGCCGCCAGGAACACCAGGAGGGTGAGATCGGCGATCGTGACCCGCCGGCCGAGCCCGGGGCGGCGCACCACCACCGCGTGGCCGGCCAGGCCCAGCAGGAGGGCGGCGACGGTGAGGCGCCCCCCGGTTCCCGCGGTGCCGTCGCGGATCTCGACCCACAGCACGCTCGCCAGCGCGAGGTGCCGCATCCACCACATGTACCGGCACAGCTCGAGCTGGCGGCGCTCGTCACCCGCCTCCTCGCGCGCGTTGTCGCGCACTCGCCAAGGTCTGCCCACATTGCGGCCGGTCGCATACCCGTGCATCGGCATTGCGCCGCGATCCCGACACCGGCACATGCGGCCGGATCGCTACCCCCCGGTGACCAGTGCGCCCAGCGCCCAGCCCAGGGCCACGGCGGCCAGCCCGGCGCCGACGCCGATCGCCACGTTGGCCGCGCCGAGACGTCGGCCGTGGTGGGCGGTCACGCGGTGCGTCTCAAGCATCCACGTGGAGAACGTGGTGAACGAGCCCAGGAAGGCGCCGCCCAGCACCAGCGTGGTGTCCCCGCCCGCCCCGGCCCCGGTGAGGACGCCCAGCAACAGGGATCCGACCGTGTTCACGGTGAGCGTGCCCAGGGGCAGCGCCCGCGCGGAGCGCACCGTCATCGCCCGGTCCACCCCGAACCGGGCCATCGCCCCCAGCGCGGCGAGCGGGGCGGCCGCGATCCAGGCGATCGTGCCGCTCACGCCGACCGCTCCGGCGGGGCCATGCCGCGGGCGGCCGCGGTGACCGTCCACATGACGACGAGCCCCAGGGCGATGGACGCCCCGTAGTAGGCGGCCGCAAGCGGAACGTGGCCGTCGCGCGAGAGGCGCACCACCTCCACCTGCACGGTGGAGAACGTGGTGAGCGCACCGCAGAACCCGGTGCCCCACAGCGGTCCCAGATGCGGGTGCCGGTGCAGCAGACGCGGCACCAGCACCGCCACCACCGCGAGCACCGCGGTGCCCAGCAGGTTGGCGGCGAGTGTGGCCCACGGCCAGTCCCCGTCGCCGGCCGGGACGGCGTGGGCGATCCCCAGCCGCAGGTACGCGCCCAGCACACCCCCCGCCGCGACGGCGACCAGGATGCCGCGGGTTGACGGGCGGCTCACGCGGGCGCGGGGTCCCGCGTGGGCTCAGCTGCTGCTGTCGACCTCACCGGGCTGAGGGTACTCGGCGCCGCAGTCCTCACACCGCGTCAGCGGCTCGTCGCCGGCGCGCTCGGGCGGCGGCAGCGTCGCCGGGGTGCGCGGTGCCGGCGGGTCGCTGCCGGGCTCGAACTCGGCCCCGCACCACTCGCAGTGCGTTCCCGGGGGGATCCCCGTTCCGGTGCCCATCGCGCCACCTCCCATGGGATGCGTGCCTCGATCTGGACGCTAGCGCAGGCCGGTCGGCGAACGGCGGGCGCGGCGCGAAGACCCGGTGTCACGCTCGACGGCCGAACCGTCGCGCTACCCTGCTGGCCGTGACTGCCCCCGTCATCGAGGCCACCGGCGTGTCGGTGCGGTTCGGCTCGGTGCAGGCCCTCGATGCGGTGGACGTCCGCGTGGACGCGCCGGCGACGGGCCTGCTGGGCGCCAACGGCGCCGGCAAGTCGACGCTCATGAAGGCGGTGCTGGGGCTGCTGCAACCGCAGGCCGGCACGCTGCGCGTGTTCGGCGAGGAGGTCGGTGCCGGCGCGCACGAGCTGCGGCGGCGGATCGGCTACATGCCCGAGCACGACTGCCTGCCGCTGGAGATGGCCGCATCCGACCTGGTGGTGCACCTGGCGCAGCTGCGCGGGCTGCCCCGGCGCGTCGCGATCCGCCGGGCGTCGGAGGCGTTGTTCGTGGTGGGCCTGGAGGAGGAGCGGTCGCGCCTCATCGGCACCTACTCCACGGGCATGCGGCAGCGGGCGAAGCTGGCCCAGGCGATCGTGCACTCCCCGGAGCTGGTGATCCTGGACGAGCCCACCAACGGGCTCGACCCCGCCGGACGCGGCGAGATGCTGGAGCTGGTGCGCCGGCTTTCGCGTGAGCTGGGGATCTCGGTGCTCATGAGCTCGCACGTGCTGGACGACATCCAGCGCACCTGCGACGCGGTGGTGGTGCTGCGCGACGGCCGGGTGGCCGCCAGTGAGCGCATCTCCCAGCTCGCCGCGGGCGGCGACACCATGGCCGTGCGGGTCACCGGCGACGCCACCGCGTTCGCGGCGGCGCTGGCCGCGCGCGGTCAGGTGGCCGAGCGCGACGGCGAGACCTTCACGCTGCACGTCGACGGCGACCCCGTGCTGGACGCCATCCGCGACGCGGCGGCGGAGTCCGGCGCCGGCATCACCCGGCTGGGCCCCGCCGGCCGTTCCCTGGAGGACGCGGTGATCGAGGCGATGGAATGAGCACCGGCGCGCGCGTCCACGACATCGGCTACCGCTCCTACGACGGGGAGCGCGGCGGCCGCCTGGCGGCCATCTGGTGGCTGGCCCGCTGGAGCGCCCTGCGCGCCCTGGGCCGCCGCCGGGGCTGGACCGCCAAGCTCATGCCCATCTCCCTGGCGCTGCTCGCGTTCCTGCCGGGACTGGGGCTGCTGGCCGTGCGGGCGCTGATCTCCGACAGCTTCGACACCGACGAGCTGCCCATCGACGTGCTGCCGTACTCGGCGTACTTCGGGGTGATCACCGTGATCATCCTCATCTGGACCGCCGGCATCGCGCCGGAGATGGTGTGCCCCGACCGCCGCGACCGCGTGCTGAGCCTGTACTTCGCCACCGCCACCTCCCCGCGGGAGTACCTGGCGGGCAAGGTGCTGGGCGCGGTGATGCCGCTGCTGGTGATCACCATCGGGCCGGTGCTGGTGCTGTTCGGGGGCAACGCGGTGTTCGCGGAGGACCTGTTCGGCTACCTCGGCGACGAGGTGGACCAGCTGCCCCGGATCATCGCGGGCGGCTTCCTCATCTCCCTCTACTACGGGCTGCTGGGGCTGGCGGTGTCGTCCTTCACCAGTCGCCGGGCGTTCGCGGCGGGCGGGTTCACCGGCCTCATGCTGCTGTCGGCGTTCGTGGCCGGGTCGCTGGCGTTCCCGCTGGGCGGCGGCGACGGGTACCTGGCGCTCAACCTGTTCACGCTGCCGGCCAATTTCACCCGCCACGTGTTCTTCGGCGCTGACGACCTGCCCACCGCGCCCCTGGTGGTCGTGTTCTGCTCGGTCATCGTGGTGTCGTCGCTGCTGCTGCTGGCCAGGTACCGGAGCCCGCGGTCATGAGCGCCACGATCGTGGTGGACCGGGCGTCCAAGTGGTTCGGCGACACCGTCGCGATGGGGGACGTGAGTTTCAGCGTGGGCCCGGGCGTGACGGGGCTGCTGGGTCACAACGGCGCCGGCAAGTCGACGTTGCTGAAGCTGCTGGCGGGCTTCTCACGCCCGGACGAGGGCACCGTGCGCGTGCTGGGGCACGACCCCGGCCGCGAGATCGAGGTCTACCGGCGGCTGGGCGTGGTGCCGGACGGCGACGGCCTGTGGCCGCACCTCACGGCGCGGGGGGCCATCGAGGCGTGCGCCCGCATGCGCGGTGTGCCCGACCCGGCGGACGCCACCCGGCGCGTGCTGGAGCGCGTGGACATGACGGCCGCTGCGGAGCGGCGGCTCGGCGGGTTCTCGAAGGGTATGAAGCAGCGCATCAAGCTCGCGCAGGCGCTGGTGCACGACCCGGAGGTGCTGCTGCTCGACGAGCCGCTGAACGGCCTGGACCCGGCGCAGCGCCGCGACGTGATCCGCCTGATCGGCGAGCTGGGCGCGGCCGGCCACACGGTGCTGGTGTCCTCCCATCAGCTGGGCGAGGTGGAGCGCATGGCGCCCCAGGTGCTGGTGATGGTGAACGGCCGCCTGGTGGCCGAGGGCACCACCGCCGGCATCCGCGACCTGCTGGCCGAGCGGCCCCGCACCGTGCGCGTGGAGGTGGACGCCCCGCCCGCCGTGGCCCAGGCGCTCATCGGCGAGGGCCTCGCCACGTCGGTGCGGCTGGAGGACGGCGTGCTGATCGCCGAGACCGGCGACGTCCGCGAGTTCGCCGTCCGGCTCGCCGTGGTGGCGCGTGACGCCGGCACCACGCTGCGGGCGGTGGAGCCGGTGGGCGAGGACCTGGAGAGCGTCTACGCGTACCTCACCGACCGCGCCCGCGGGGCCGGCCGATGACGCCCGTGGCCATCGCCATGCGCGCGCTGCTGGGCGCGCGTCGGACCTGGGTGCTGGGCGTGCTGTCGGTGCTGGCCGGAGGCATCGCCCTGGTCATCCGGTTCCGCGCCGAGGAGTTCCGCTGGCTCGACCGCTACGCCGAGGTCACCGAGTCGCTCACGGTGCCGACGGTGGTGGCGTTCATCGCGCTGGTGCTGGGCGCGAGCGTGGTGGGGGATGAGCGCGAGGACTGGACGATCCTGTATCTCGCCGCGACGCCCGTGTCGCGCATCCGTCTGGTGGCCGCATGGGTGCTGTCCGCCTGGGTGATGGCGATGCTGCTGCTGGTGCCCGCGGGCGCCGGGGCGGCGTTCCTGGGCCTGTCGGGCGGCATGGGTGCCCGCGGGCTGTTCTGGCTGGTGATGGCGCTGGGGCTGGCGTCGCTGGCGTACGCGGCGCTGGGCGTGTTGCTGGCGCTGCTGGTGCGCCGGGCGATCATCCTGGGGCTGCTCTACATCGTGTTGTGGGAGGCCACGATCGCGACGTTCGCGGACTCGGCCGACAAGCTCTCCCTGGGCGCGTACGGCCGGCGGCTGGTGGCCGCCGGGGTGCCGGACGCCGACACGTTCCGCGTGCCGACGGTGGGCGCCGCGACCGCGGTGATCGTGCTGGTCGTGGTGGCCGCGGCGGGAGTCTGGCTGGGCGGCCGGCGCCTGGGGAGGATGGAGCTCCCGTAGCTCCGCCACCGTCGCCGGGAACCGGCGACCCGGTTCGCGTGTTGAGTGGGTGCATGGACGATCCCCACGCAGATCTGGTGCGGCAGGCCCGCCAGGGCTCGGACGCCGCGGCGGCCACCCTGTTCGACCTCGTGTGGCCCGACGCGGTGCGCACGGCCCGCACGGTGCTGGGGCGCAGCGCGGTGGCCGAGGACGTGGCGCAGGAGTCGATCGTCCGCTTCGACGGGCGCCGCCCGTTCGGCGTGTGGTTGCGCCGGATCGTGGTGAACCGGTCGCTGAACGCGCTGCGCGACGGCCGGCGCCTGGTGGCGCTGGAGGACGGCGTACCCGCCCCCGACACACCGGACCGGCCCGCCGGCGGTGCGCTGGCGGATGCCCTGCGGAGCCTCGCGCCGGATCGCCGCGTGGCGGTGGCGCTGCGGTACGGCCTGGATCTGACCCCCACCGAGATCGGCGAGCTGATCGACGTTCCGGTTGGCACCGTGAAGTCCCGGATCGCCCGCGGCCTCGAGGACCTGCGGACCGCCCTGGAGGGGGTGCACCGATGAGCACGCTGGAACAGGACCTGCGCCGGGAGCTGGCTCAGGCCGGGGACACCGGCGAGCCTCGGGCCTCGGCCGCCCGCGAGGAGGCGCTCCGCGCGCTGACCGCCGGTGTGCGGCGGGCCCGTGTGCGCCGCGTCGCGTCCATCGCTGGAGCGGGCCTCTCGATCGCCTGCATCGGCGTGGTGCTGGTGCTCGCGCTGCCCCGCGGCGCCGAGGAAGGTGCGCCATCGGGCAACACCGTTGCGTCGAAGCCGTTCCCATCCGTGTCGGTCCTCGACCGTCCGGGGACGAACGAGGACCGGCTCCTAGACGCCGGCGACGCGGGCGATTTCGTGGATCTCGGCACGGCTCGCCGCGTCGCTGCCACGCCGCGCAACGTGTTCTTCGCGGTGGCGGGGAGGAGGGCCGGCACCTACTGCGTGCTGGCCACGCGCCGCTCCCCATCGCTGTTGGGAACGGGGCCGGGCACCGTCATCCGGACGGTGGCGAGCGGCTGTGCCGGCCCCGGTGCCCTCGAGCAACTGGGGATCGTCGCGACGTGGCAGGTGTGGGAGTCCCGGACGCACATCGGGGCGATCGTGCCCGACGGGGTCACAGCGGTGCGGATCGGAACGCGGACGATCCCGGTGCGGGGCAACGCGTTCGTCGTCGTGTGGCCGGGGGTGGTGCCCTCCCGGATCACGCTGGTCGGCCCCTCGGCGGCGCTGGTCGCCGACAGCGAGTCGGGCCACGGACGCCTGGAAGACGGGACGCCCACCGTCACCGTGCCCTTCACCGCGGGCACGGATCAATCGCCGGCACCGGACTTCTCAGCCGGGCTTCGCGGGCACAGCATCGTGTCGGTCGTGGCGACGCCATCGGGGCGGCGCCTGACTCGCGCTGGGAACAGCATCCCGGCGGCCTATGGCATGGCCTGGCGGGTCACCGTGTTGAACGGCGGCGATTTCGTCGAGAGCAACGTGCCGGTCGTGGCGGTGCTTCGGTATCCGGGGGCGCGGCCGCTCGTCCGCCGGGCCGAGATCGCGATGTCCGAACCCGGAAAGCGGATGAACATTCGGCTCCGGGGACCGTCGAGCGACGAGGCGCTCCTGGGTGATCGAGGCACGCTGGAGATCCGTGTGGCGCCCGCCGAGGGCGAGCAGAACACGGCGAACAACCGGGTCGTCTATCCGGTGACGATCACCTTCGGGTGATGCTCAGGCGCCCAGGCGCCGGCCCTCGATGACCTCGGTCGCCACCTCGGACACGCGCCGCCGCTCCGCCCGGGCGGTGGCGCGCAGGCGGTTGAACGCCGAGACGGCGTCCAACCGTTCCACGCCCATCAGCATCCCGATGGCCCGCTCGATCTGGACGCGGTTCTCCAGGGCGTGCTGGAGCTGCCCGATCAGGCGGTCCTGCTTGCCGGCCGCCAGCTGCCACTTCAGCTGGTTCTCGATGATCCGGTTGTAGGCGGCCACGGCTTCCACGTCGCTGTCGTCCCAAACGTACGGCTCGTCGCGGTAGACGTTCAGCGACCCCACCGGGCTCGCGCCGAGCCGGGTGGGGGTGCCCATCACCGCGCGCACGCCGTGCCCGGACAGCCGGTCGCCCAGGCGCGGCCAGCGGGGGTCGTCCAGCAGGTCGGGGGTCTGGACCAGCTCGTCGTGGACGAAGCTGTCCACGCACGGTCCGATGCCCATGTCCTCCTGCGCGCGCTCCAGCTCCGCGGCGTAGCGCAGCACCTGGTCGTCGGCGATGAGCATGAGCCCGACGCCGCTCACGGCGAAGATCTCCGCCGCCGCCCGCACCACCTGGGCCAGGCCGCCGGTGCCGGTCCCCGGGTCGTCCACCTCCAGCTCACCCAGGCCCGCGAGGCTGCGGGCGAGGGCCGTCCCATCGATGTGGAAGGCGCGGTCGTCAGGGGATGTGCTCATCACGCCCAATCTACGACGCCTCCATCTCGGCGTGTTCCTCCACCGTCAACCCCGCGGCCAGGGAGAGCACCGACATCACGCGCGGGCGTCGCCCCGGCGCGACAACGATCACCAGACGCCGGCCCAGTCCTCGAAGACGGGCATGGGCATCGTGGAGCGCGCGCAGCGCGGTGAGGTCCATGAACGTCACCCGGCGCAGGTCGATGCGCACCTCACCCGGCCCCCACGCCGCGTCGTACAGGGCGTGCCGCAACAGGTGGACGTTGGCGAGGTCCAGCTCGCCGTCCAGCGTGATCTCGGAACGGTCCGCGCGGACCGACACCAGCAGGGTGAGCCGCTCACCCACCGCCTCCGGATCATCGGACGGCGGCGGCGCCTCCGCGCCAGGCGAATCCCACAAACGACACTCCTCCCTCAGAGGTCGTCCGCGGGGTCACGGCGGACAGCAGCCCGCGGGGACGCGGGCCGATCAATGGTGGCATCGCGCCAGGGTCGGGTCAACGCCACCGGGGGCGGTCAGTCGGCGGCGACATCCCGTTCGTCGACCGCCAGCAGGTCCATGGCCTCGTCGGTGTACCGGAAGCAGCGGTCCCGTCCGGATCGCTTGGCCCAGTAGAGGGCGGCGTCGGCGTTCCGGAACAGCTCCAGCGCGTCTCCGGCCTCGGCGAGGTCGCAGACCCCGGCCGAGACCGTCAGGCGGCCGGCCACCGGGAAGGGCTCGGCCCCGATGCCGCCGCGCGCCCGTTCGGCGGCCTGGAACCCGTGGATGCCGTCGGTGCGCGGAAGGATCCAGGCGAACTCCTCCCCGCCGACCCGGGCGAGCACCTCGCCGTCCCTGACGGTGGCCTGCAGGCGCCGCGCGACCTCGGCGAGCACCGCATCCCCCACCTCGTGACCGTGGGTGTCGTTGACGTCCTTGAAGTTGTCGATGTCGAGGACCACGAGGCTCAGCGCCTGGCCACCGCTGACCGCGGCGGCCAGCTCCTGCTCGAGTCGCGCGTTGAACGTCCGCTTGTTCCACAGGCCCGTCAGGGGGTCGGTCGCGGCCAGATGGGCGAGCGAACGCCGGGCCTCCTCGGAGTTCACGGCGAGTGCGGTGATCGCCGCGAACCGCTCCAGGCGGTCGCCGGCGTCGGGGGCGACCGCCCGGCCCTCGGTGCAGACCACGATCCGGCCCCACCGCCGGCGCTCGACCTGGATCGGCGCGCTGATGCAGCCGTGCTCGTCACCCGTCGTCGTCATCCGGTCGCCCACCGCCGGTGCGGGGACCCCGGGAGCCGCCCAGGAACCGAGCACCAGATCGCCCGTCTCGGAGGCCCGGATGATGAGACCGATGCGCCCGCCGGTGATGTCGGCGGCCGCCGTGGCGATCCGGTCGAACACGACCCGCTCCGGCTCGCTCGCCGCGACGGCGGTGGCGATGCTCAGCAGCGCCGCCTGTTCGCGTTCGCTGTCCCGGATCGCGTGCTCCGCCGCCCGCTGCTCGGTCATGTCGTGGATGATCCCGGTGAACAGCACCTCGCCCCCGATGACCGCTTCGCTGAGGGCGATGACGACCGGGATCTCGATGCCGTCGCCGCGAAGGGCCCGGATCTCCCGCGCGCGGCCGATCACCGTGGCCGGGGCCCCCGCGGCCCGGGCGGCGACCCGCTCGTCGTGGCGTGCCCGCTCGGACTCGGGCATCAGCACCGCGACGTTGCGCCCGATGAGCGCCTCCGGTTCCCAGTGCAGCACGGTCTGCACGGCGGCATTCGCCGACCGGATCACGCCGCCGGCGTCGATGGTGATGATGGGATCGGCGGAGGTCTGCAGCATCAGCCGGTGGCGCTGCTCGCTCTCGGTGAGCGCGGCCTCGGCGCGGTCTCGCTCCAGCATCCGGACGCGGACCATCTCCTGCGCGTAGCGCTCCCGCCGCCCGCCGGAGATCAGCAGGATCGCGGCCAGGCCGGAGACCAGCAGGCCGATGAGCGCGACCACCGCGGGGATGAGGGGGCTCGGCGCGGGGCCGCCGCCCACCGCCACGGTCCAGACGCGTCCGGGGACGTTCACGCTGCGCACCTGTGCGTCCTCGCCCGGGGCCCCGGAGGCAGCCAGGAGCATGCCGTCGTCGGTGATGGAGATGCGGACACCCCGGCCCGCGTCCGCCAGCAGGGTCTCGAGCAGACCGTCGGCGCGCTGCACGCCGGCCACGACGCCCAGGAACGTGGCGCGACGGGATTCCCGGGTGCCGGGGGTGATGCCGCCGGCGTAGACGGGTGCGTAGACCGCGAAGCCGCGTGTGCGGTTGCCCAGCAGCTCGACCGGCGCGGTCGCGACCGTGCGGCCGGTGTCGCGAGCGTCTGAGAGCGCCCGCAGCCGCTCGGCGCTCTGGGCGAGATCGGTGCCGAGCAGCCGGTTCGTGGCGGACTCCGGCGCCTGGTGGGTGACCAGGTACGCATCTCGGCCGGTGTCCCGTGGCAGCGCGAAGCCGTTGGCGCGTTCCCATGCGCCGCGGCGGGACGGCGGGACCCGCTCCACGTAGTCCACGCGGGTGAGGCCGGCGTTGCGCAGCACGATCGCCGCGAAGCGGGTGAACTCCTCGCGGGACACCTCGTCGGATGCCGCGTACAGGCCCTGTGTGCCCTCCACCCCCAGCACGATCCGCGTGGTGAAGTCCTCGGCCCGCTGTGCCACGCGGTCCGCCAGACGGGCGCGCCGGTCCGACGCCCGGTCGCGCTCGATCACCCATGCGGTGACCGACGCGAGCGCGGTGAGCAGGATGAGGGCGGCCAGCAGTGTGGCGGCCGCGGAGATACGGAGGCGCACCCTCTGTAGATCGGCATCCGGCGCCGTCACACGACGAACCGGGCGGTGCCGCTCCGGTCGTGCCGCCGCGTGCGATCCCGGAGGCCGCGCAGAGGGGCTGCGCGGAGGCGGGTGCGCCGACCGATCAGGTCGTCAGGTGGCGTCCAGGTAGGCACGCAGGGCGCGGCGGATCAGCTCACTCGCGGTGATGTCCTCATCGGCGGCGCGATCATCCAGGCGGGCTCGCAGCTCGGGATCCATCCGCACCGGGACGACCTCGGAGGGCCCGTCCCCGAGCGGCGGGCGGCCACGCCTGCGCAGGCGCTGGGGCGCGTACCCGGCCTCCGCCTCGGCGGCGAGCCGGTCGATGAGGTCATCGGTGAGCGGGATGCCCCGGGAGTGCCCCGAATGGTCCTTGGCCGTCATGGTCTGTTTCGCTGATGCGGAGAGGGCACTCGGAGTTCCGGCCTGCGGATACCCGCCGACGGGTGGAGCCACGGTTGACGACGTAATGCATAGCGAAAACTGATGCCGGGTGCGGTTGCCTGCGAATCCTCGGCGTCGCGGTCTTCCCGGGGAAGCCGGCCGCGTGGTCGTGGCGAGCTATGGCCGTGATCGAGGCCGTCTCGTTGGCTGCCGGTTCCTTCCTGATCGCGGATCGCGTCATGACCGGCTCCACGGAAAGGGACTCGACGGGGAGCTTCACGACACACTCGCCGTGAGCTGCGCCGAGCGGCCGAGGTTCGGCTACTCGCAGAGCGGGAGGTTGTCGTCGAGCGGCCAGCGCTCGACGACGTTCTCGACCTTCACGAAGACGCCGGTCGTGTCGCCGGGAACGAACCAGAGCTCCTCGGCGCCACGCCGAAGCCCCGAGTCCTTCGCGTTCGACGGCAGCGTGGCGTCGAGGTCAAGGAGGCGCGTGGTGTCGGGGCGGTTGTAGACGCCGTCGGGATCCCGCACGTAGTGATGCGGGCGTGCCGACTCGGCCAGGCGTTCGTTCGCGCGCTCTTGGCGCCAGATGCCGCCCGGCGGATGGGTCACGACCATGTAGCGGGCGGAGGCCCAGCCGCAATGGTCAGGCCCGCTGTGGTCCGCGACCACGTCCATGCGAACCAGGCAGCCGTCGGTGGTGGTCCAGAAGCGCCCGCTCGCCGCGCTGCGCCAGGCCGGTGGCTCGGCGCTCAGATCGGTGATCGATCCGGAGGCGCCGGCGCAGCGGTGCGGCCGGGGGTCAGCGACCGGCTGCTCAGGCGAGGGAGCGTTTCCTCCGCAGGCGCTGAGAACGGAGAGGGTCCCTGCGGCGACCGCGAGGGCCCCGGCGACGCGGAGTGGGTACGTGTGGGCCGTCCTCATGTCACTCCTCCGCCGCGGCACGCAATCCGGTCACGGTCGAGAGCCGATTCGGGCGGGGTGGATCTCAGGACCATCCGCGCCCCACCGATTCGCCGCCCGAGCCCAGGAACACAAAAGGCCCGCAGATGCGGGCCTTTCAAAGTAGCGGAGGAGGGACTCGAACCCCCGACACGCGGATTATGATTCCGGGTGGCCCACCCCCCGAGAATCGCTTGGCGTTCGCGTTCTCGTCGTTTCACGCGTCCTCCCCCAACGTGGCCCGCAACGTCTCGGTGCTCGCGGCGGGGTCGAAGGTGCTCACGGCGTCGTCCAGCATGGAGTCGTTGAGCAAGTGGCTGTAGATCCGGGCGGTGATGCTCGGGTCGGCGTGGCCGAGTTGCATGGCCACCGCGGTGAGCGGCTTGCCGGCGGCGAGCATGTGGCTGGCGGCGCCATGGCGCAGGCCGTGCCAGGTCACCAGGCCGCGGTCGTGGGCGTCCACCAGGCCGGCGCGCCGGAGGGCGCGCTCCAGCGCCTGGTTGGGTGAGCCCTCGTCCATTGGGCCACCGTCGCGGCCGGGGAAGACCCATCCCTCGGCGGCCGTTCCGCCCTCGATGACCGACTCGGCGTACCAGTCGGCCAGGCGCGCGGTGAGGCCTTCGGGCAGCGCGACGCGGCGCGGGCGGCCGGACTTCGGTGGGCGCACGTGGCGGATCGTCCGGCCGTCGGTGCGGCCCTGCCAGACGGTGCGCGCGACGGTCACACGGCGCAGCGCCAGGTCCAGGTCGCCCCACCGCAGGCCGATGACCTCGCCCTTGCGCAGACCCGCCTCGGCGGACAACCGGACCATGCATTCCACGCGCACCGCGGGGCACGCGGCCAGCAGCTGCGTGAGCTGCGTGCGGTCGAGTACGCGGCGCGCGCCCTGCAAATGGGCACTTTCCTCGGCGGTCGTGGTGGCGCGCGGCAGCCGAATGCGCGCCGCGGGGTTGTCGGCCAGGCGGCCCCACTCGACGCTGCGGCGCAGCATCGGGCGCAGGCACGCGAGGGCCTTCCAGGCCGCGTGGCGACCCTGGTCGGTGAGGATCCCGGAGATCCACTCCTCCACGATCTCGCGGGTGATCTCGGTGAGCTCGAGGTGCGCCAGGCGGGGCGCGATGGAGCGCACGTACGCCTCCTCGTATCCCTTGAGCGTGGACGGGGCGAGGGCGGCGGCGATGGTGCGGAAGTAGTCGCGCGCCAGGTCGTGCAGCGTCTCCGGCCCGCTGTTCACTTCAGCCGGCGCGGGACGCCCGGCGGACAGGAGCCGGCGGCGTTCGGCCCGCGCGTCGCCGACCGGTCCGGGGTGGGTGATCTGCCGTCGTGAGGTGGGTTGGGCTCCGGGCACGACGAGGGTGAACGGGCAGGTGCAGCGTCGGCCGGGGCGCTGGTCGATCGATGACGGGCAGGCCGTGCGGTGGCTCCGGTAGAGCCCCGGCTCGATCGGTTCGCGCCAGCCCCGGCGCGCGCGTGGGGTGTCGGTGTCGGTCATGTGCGGGAGCGCCTCGGGGTGAGCCTCGTTCCACAGGCGCAGCGCGTCGATGACAGGAGTCACTCCGGGTCCCTCCACCAGCCCGGCTGCAGCGGCGCCCCACCGGGCACGCGGCGCGTCCCTGCCCGTCTGCGCCGAGCGGGGCGAGGATGCTCCGTCGTCGCCGGCCAGGGCGTCGCCTGGGCGCGCTCCCAGGCGTCGAGGTGGTCCTCCCGAACCATCAGCCGCCGGCCCGCGACGAGCGCGCCCGCTTCGCGCATGAGTGCCCGGGCGGTGCGCGCGTCCCGCAGGCCGTACCGGCGCATCACCGCGGGCACGTCCAGGACGCGCGGCAGGCGCCGCGGCGGACCGTCCCAGGTGGCGGTCACTGCCACGGGAACGGTGGTGGCCCGTCGGGTCGGGGCGGCAGGGGCACCGCGTCGGGGTGGATGAGCCACCTGGCTCCGACCTTCGCGCCCGGGATGTCCCCGCGCACCACCATGCGCCGCACCGTCTCCGGGCAGCACCGCAGCACCCGGGCGACCTCGGCCACCGTCATCAGCTGCATCTCCACCACGCTCACCCCCACGCACGCACTGCGCGCAACGCATGCGCACCGCCCGCGTGCCGCGCACGCGGTGCGCGAACGGTGCCCTCTACACGGAGAAATGGGTTGAGTGGCCTGAAAGAGGGGGTGAGGGGGTCAGCGGGTCATGCGGCGTCCAGGTAGGCGCGCAGGGCGCGGCGGATCAGCTCACTTGCGGTGATGGCCTCGTCGGCGGCGCGATCGTCCAGCCGGGCCCGCAGCTCCGGGTCCATGCGCACGGGGACGACCTCGGACGGCCCCTCACCGAGTGGCGGCCGGCCCCGTCTGCGCAGACGCTCGGGGGCGTATCCAGCCTCCGCCTCGGCGGCGAGACGGTCGAGGAGATCGTCGGTGAGCGGGATTCCCCTGGAGCTTCCCAGGTGGTCCTTTGCGGTCATGGCGTGTCTCGTTCGGGCGGGGCGGGCAGGAGGTGTCGGTAACTGGGGCGGAGGGGCATCGCGTGGATCGCGATGTGGGTTCCGTCGTCGCGTTCGATGACGACGACCTCGAGCAGGTTGGCGGCGCGGTCGGCTCCGATCAGCAGGAAGCGTGTCGGTCCGTCGTCATCGGAGATCTCGTACCGGGCGACCTGGTGGTTGAAAGCGTGGTGGATGTCCGCATCGCTGACGCCGTGCTTGCGAGCGGAGCGATGGACGTCCACGAACGAATCGTATTACAAAAATCCTGCCGGGAGTGTCACGGACCGTTCCAACCGCATGCCGACAGAGGCATGCAATTGTGCGCCCCTTCTTCCGGCCCTCCGTGTCGTTCGCTGGCTCGCGCGGTTCGCCGTGATGGGGAGCGATGGGGGCCGTGTGTTTTCTCTAGTCGGGGGTTCGAGGTCGGCGGACCGGCCGCGATGGCCAAGAAGAGCGTGGACGTCAACGCGGCCGCGAAGGCCTCGGGGTCGGCGTGCTCGGGCCTCTCCTCCACCCAGGCCCTCGCCCGGTTCGGCGATGCCAACTGGTACTTCCTCGCACCGCAGGGCTCATTCGAGGACGGCGCCGACGGGTGGACCACCGTCACGGGTGAGGTGACCGTCGTCGCCGACGCCGGCTACCCGGACGGGCCCGTCCCGGACACGACCTCGCTGCAGCTGGCCCCGGGCGCGAAGGTCACAAGCCCGCCCATCTGCGCGAACAGCAGCACGCCCTCATTCCGGTTCTTCACCAAGGCGCTCGCGTCCACCGCGAAGGGGTACGCGGTGGAGGTCACCTACCTCACCCAGGACGGCGGGGCGGTGAAGGCCTCCGGCTCGGCCGTCACGGGCACCTCCTGGGCACCGACCCCGGAGTTCCGGGTGCGGACCAACAAGATCGCCCTGGACAGATCGGGCTGGGGCGCCATCCAGATCTCCATCACCGCCCCGTCCGACAGCGCCCTGCGGATCGACGACCTGTACGTCGACCCCCGCATGCGCTGAACCGGAACGCACAGAATGCACTCTGCAAGGACGGACGTGCCCGCGCGCGGCAGCGCGAAGAGGAGTCCCCCCGGCGTGCGGGGGACGCCGCCGCGTGCTTCGGGCTTCACGGCAGCAAGTGGTCTCCGTCCCGGAGGGGCGCCAGCAGGTCAGCCGGCGGTCGGTGCCGGGCCTTGACCCGCGCGGGACCTGCGCCAGTCCGCCGGTCGGCCCTCCTGGAATGCCGCGATCCCCTCGGCCGGGTCGGGTCCGTGCAGATGGTTCAGCACATTCGCTTCGAGGGAGGGCAGGATCGAGGCCCGTGCGACGTCGGTGGCCGCGTTCAGCCCGAGCTTGGCCAGCCTGAGCCCCTGCGGGGAGTGCTCCAGGATGCGCTCGCACCAGGCGGAGACCTCGTCATCGAGGCGCTCGTCCGGGACCACAGCGTTGACGAGACCCATCTCGAGCGCCTCGGCGGCCGGATAGCGACGGCTCAGGTAGACGATCTCCCGGGCGCGTTTGTCGCCCACGAGGCGAGCCAGGGTTTGCGCTGACCACCAGGCCGGTGCCCAGCCCAGGCGGGTGCCGGCCTGACCGAACACTCCCGAGGTGCCCGAGATGGTGAGGTCCGCAATCACGTTGATCTCGTGGCCGGCGCCGATGCAGTACCCCTGGACACGGACGATCACCGGGACGCCGCACGTTCGCAGCAACTCGCCCAACCGGAGGAAGAGCGCGATCTGGGCCCGCTTCTCCTGCTCGGTCCGCGTCGGCTCGCGGACGTCTCCGCCGACGCAGAAGGCCCGGTCTCCCGTGCCTGCGAGCACGACGACCCCGACCTCTCGGTCGCTCGCGACCCGAGTGAGGACGTCGCACAGCTCGGCGAGCGTCTGCGTTCGCAGCGCGTTGAGCCGGTGCGGCCTGTTGATGGTGACCGTAAGCCGGCCGTCCCGCCGCTCGACGATCAGGTCGTGGAATCCGGCCTCGGTCGAGTCGGTCATCGTGGTGATCGTACCGGCCGTGCCAGTCCTCCCGGTGGACCGACGAGATCACACGCGGGTCATCGTCTCCTGGGCTCTGGGGTCCATGAGGACCTGCGTGACCGACGCCTCGTTCGCCGGCGTGAGGGCGGGTTTCGCCCAGGACCGGCCGGCACCAGACGGCCAGGGCCGGTCCTGGCCGTCTTCAACAACTCGTCTTTCCCCTATGGGGAGGCCGGTCGAGTCGCTGCGACCCGCTGCCCATGGGCTGATCGCATCGGTGAGACCAACTCGGAGCGGCGGACGGCGAGCACGCTCCAGACCCCGGCTGGACGGCGTTCAGCGGTCTCGGGAACCTCCCCGGAGCGGGGCCGGGCACCGATGCCGGGCGCGGCGGCGGGGTGTGAACCGCCACCAGGGCGTTGTCGATCGACCCGAGGGTGGTTCTCGGGGAGGACGAGCAGCCTGGTGGGTTCCTCAGCGGCCGGTGAGCCAGTGGCGGGCGGCGTGCGGCCCTGTGATGTGCTGCAGCTCGGTGGCGCCCTGGCTGGCGCGCCTGATCAGGTCGCGCTCCAGCGCCTCCAGATCCGGCGGCCCGCGCGACGGATCCGAGGCGTGTTCGACCTGGCGTCCGTGGCCGCGCGCTGAGCGCCGCACCCACTGCTCGCGCTCCCGCGCCTCGTGGTCGGTCACCAGGTACGCGAACAGGGCGTAGAGGACCTCCGCGCCCGGACCGCGACGCGGGGCACCTCTGAGCCGCTCACGGCTCAGCAGGCCAAGGACCTCCAGGGCCCGGATGTGCCGGTAGTTGGTCGCCCGGCTGCGGGTGGTGTGCAGCCCGAGGACCCCGGCGGCGCCGCGCTCGTCGTGGCCGCCGCACAGTTCGGCCGGTGAGGCGCCGATGGTGCCGAGCTTGTTGCGCCGGCGCTGGCGCCAGCCCTCCTCCTGCAGGGCCAGCCAGGTCGGCAGCAGGTGCAGGGCACCCGCGGCCGCGAGCAGCTGGGTCACGTCCCGGGCGACCGCCGTGTACCCGCGCCTGCCCCGCGGCTCGGTCCAGAGCGGAGGGCGCCTCATCCGGGCACCCCGGGGAGCGGGTCAAGGACATCCGTCCGGCCGTTTCCCGCAACGCGCCCCGCAACGTCCCCGCTGCCGCCGCAACGTATTCCCGCGCTCCCCAATGCGCCCGGCCGAGTTCGCCGTCCGGCCCCAGGAACACAAAAGGCCCGCATCTGCGGGCCTTTCTGAGTAGCGGAGGAGGGACTCGAACCCCCGACACGCGGATTATGATTCCGCTGCTCTAACCGACTGAGCTACTCCGCCACGCTCGTGATGAAGCCCCTCCTTACCATGGAGGTGCTCTACCAACTGAGCTAACTGGGCGCGATGGCCGACGACGTCACTACCGGATCGGCCGCCACCCGCCGGAATATAGCTGACAGGTGGCGTGTTCCCCGGCCCTCATCAGGGGGCGGGGGAGTGGCGGGAGGAGGATTCGAACCTCCGTAGGCGTAGCCGACGATTTTACAGACCGTTCCCTTTGGCCGCTCGGGCATCCCGCCGCTCAGAGCGACGGGAAGGGTAGCCCACGGCCACCTCCGGCCGCAAGGCGAACGGCGGCTCAGTTCAGGTCGTCCTCGGCCGGTCCGCTGACGGTTTCGAAGCGGTATCCGACGCCGTAGTGGGTCTGCAGGTAGGTGCGGTCGGGGATCGCCTTCGCGAGCTTCTGCCGGACCTTGCGCACGAACACGTCCACCGAGCGGTCGCCGGGGAGCATCTCGTAGCCCCACACCTCGCGGTACAGGCGGTTGCGCTGCACCGGCTTCCCGCCGGCCCGGGCGAGGGCGTAGAGCACCTCGAACTCGCGGGGGGTGAGCCCCACCGGGCGGCCGTCGGTGAACGCCTGCACCTGCTCCGGGTCGATCACCAGGCCGTCGGTCTCGATGGCGCCGCGCCCCTCCGGGCGGCGATGCACCTCCAGGCGGCGCAGATGCGCGCTCACGCGGGCGACCAGCTCCTTCATGGAGAAAGGCTTCACCACGTAGTCGTCGGCGCCCAGCTCCAGCCCGTGCACGCGGTCGTACTCGCTGTTACGGGCGGAGCAGACGATCACCGGCACGTGGGCGTCCTGGGCACGCAGCTGCTCGGTGAACCGCCAGCCGTCCAGCTGCGGGAGCATGAGATCGAGGATCACCAGGTCGGGCCGCTGCGTGGTGAACAGCCGCATGCCCTGCACGCCGTCGGCTGCGGTGAGCACGCGGTAGCCGGCGCGTCCGAGGTGGTAGGCGACCGACTCCGAGATCGCCTCGTCATCCTCGACGACGAGGATGGTCAGGGGTGTGCCCATCGCGGCCGAGTCTAGCGCCCGTCCGCGCCCGGCCCCGACTGACGGATGGGGACGCGGGCCCGCCCCGCGGCTATCCTCCGGCCAGATGGCGGGGTGGACTCAGCGGGGCGGCGAGGCGGCGCCGTGAGCAGCACGTCGGCTCCCGGCCGGTACATCACCGATCGCCAGATCGGGCGCGGCGGCATGGCCACCGTCTGGAAGGCGCACGACACCGTGCTGGAGCGGGATGTCGCCCTCAAGCGCCTGCGCCCCGCGCTGCTGGACGACCACGAGATCGCCGAGCGCTTCCGGCGCGAGGCGGAGTCGGTGGCCGGCCTGTCCCACCCGGGCATCGTGCGGATGCTCGACCGCGGCGAGGACGCGGAGGGCCCGTTCCTGGTGATGGAGCTGGTGGAGGGCGAGGACCTGAAGGCCCGCATCAAGCGGGAGGGCGCGCTGCCGCCCGAGGACGCCCGCCGCATCTGCGCCCAGGTGGCCCGCGCCCTGGAGTACGCCCACGCCCGCGGCCTGGTGCACCGCGACATCAAGTCCCAGAACGTGCTGCTCGATGCCGACGGCAACGCCAAGCTCACCGACTTCGGGATCGCCCGGCTCATGGAGGGGCCCTCCGACTCGGGCCTCACCAAGACCGGGATGATGGTGGGCAGAGCAGGCCGAGGGCCGCGCGGTGGACGGCCGCACCGACATCTACGCCCTCGGGATCGTGCTGTGGGAGTGCCTCACCGGGAAGCTCCCCTTCCCGGGCGAGAGCTTCGTGAGCGTCGCGATGAGGCACGTCACCGACGCCCTCCCCGACCCGCGCTCGGCGGCGGCCGGCATCCCGGCCCAGCTGGCCGCCTGCACGATGCGGGCGGCGGCCAAGCGTCCCGAGCAGCGGTTCCAGAGCGCCGGCTCGTTCGCCCAGGCGCTCGAGGAGCCGGGCGGCGGGGATACCGCCAACCTGCCCCCGGTGGACGATCCCTGGCATCGCGACCAGGACGCCACCGGCCGGGCGCCGCTGCGGGGTACGCGCCGCCGGCCACGCCGGCGCCTGGCGGCCCTCGCCGGGCTCATCGCCGCCGCGGTGGTCGCCACCGGCGGGTACCTGGCGCTGACGGCCCTGGACGGGGACGGTGGCAGCACGCCCACCCCGGTCATCACCTCCCTGCCCATCACACTCGACGACTACGACCCCCAGGGCGACGGCGCCGAGCAGCCCGACCTGGTCCCGCGGGCCTCCGACGGCATCCCCGACACCGCCTGGACCACCGAGCTGTACGAGGACGTCCCGGAGTTCGGCGGCTTCAGCAAGTCCGGCGTGGGCCTGCTGCTCACCGCGCCGCGCGCCCACCGAGATCGACATCACCTCCACCACGCCCGGCGCGAACTTCGAGATCCGCACCGAGGACGACCTCGACCCGGGCACGCCACCCATCACATCGGGCACGTTCGACGGCACCGCCCAGAAGATCGCCCTCCCGGACGGGATGCCCCCGCGGCTGGTCATCTGGATCACCCGGCTCGCCCAGAACCCCGTCGACGGGAGCAGGTTCTGGGCCGGCATCGGGGAGGTCTCGGTACGCGGGGTGGCGAACACCGCTTCGTGAGCGACTGGCACACCTCCCTGGCGGACCTGGAAGCGCGGCTGGCGCGGCAGGGCTCGCGGGGGGCGGTGCTGTCGGACCGCACCCGCCGCGCGTACCTGAAGGACGCCCGCATGCTGGCGGGATGGCTGGAGGCCCACGGTGTCGCCGGGCCGGAGCGCGTGACGCCGTCGGCGCTGAGCGCCGCGCTGCGCGGCCTGGGGTGGGCGGCCTCCACCCGTGCCCGCGCCCTCACCGCGGCGCGTGAGTGGCTGGGGCCGCTGTTCCCGCCGGGGCGCTGCCCGGCCGACCGCGTGGAGCGCCCCCGGGTGACGCCGCCGCTGGTGCCGCGCCTGTCCCAGGACGACGCCCGGGACCTGGTGGAGACCGTGGCCCACCGCGCCGACGCCGACGGCACCCGCGGCGCCCTGGGCCTGCGCGACCGGGCGATGGTGGAGCTGCTGTACGGCAGCGGCCTGCGCCGCCAGGAGGTGTGCGACCTGGTGCTGGCCGGCCTGGACTTCGAACACGAGACGGTGCGTTTGGTGGGCAAGGGCGGCAGGGCCCGCACCGTGCCGCTCACCGAGCCGGCCATCGCCGCCCTGCGCGACTGGCTGGCCCAGGGCCGCCCGGCGCTGGTGGACCCGGACGCCCGCGCCGTGGACAACGTCTTCCTGTCGCGCACGGGTCGGCCACTGGACGGCAGCGCCGTCTACCGGGCCGTGGCCCCCGTGTTGCGCGACATGGGCCGGGCCGGCGGCCCCCACCTGCTGCGCCACGCCGCCGCCACGCACCTGCTGGAGGGCCCGCCCGGCGGGGAGGGCGCCCACCTGCGCGTGGTGCAGGAGGTGCTGGGCCACGCGAGCCTGGCCACCACCCAGCGCTACACCGGCGTGACCACCCGCGACATCCAGCGGCAGCTGCGCCGCGGCCACCCCCGCGGATGAGCGTCGACGCCGACGCCCTTCGCACGCTGATGGCGGGCTTCCTGGCCGGCCGTGCCTCGCCCGGCACCCGGGACGCCTACCGCCGCGACCTGGGGCACCTGGCCGAGGCGCTCGGCGTCCCGGAGGCCGTGCCCGACGACGACCAGGTGTCCGGCGCCTTCGGGGTGGAGGACGACCCCGCCGTGCGCGAGGCCGCCCGCGCCCTGGCCGCGCTGGACCCCGAGTGGTGGCGCGACTGGCGCGACGGCCTGGAGGGCAGCCCCGCCACCCGCCGGCGCCGCGTGGCGGCCGTGCGCGCGTTCTGCCGCTGGTGGTCGCGGGTGCTGGACATGGAGAACCCCGTGCGCGACCTGCGTCCGCCCGGCGGTGTGGTGCGCCGCGGCCGGCCCGGGCAGGAGGTGGTGGCGCTCGCGCCGGCCGCCACCCGTCGGCTGTGCGAGGCCGCCCGCCGCCCCGGGCCCCTGGGCGCGCGCGACGCCGCCCTGGTGGAGGTGCTCTACGGGTGCGGCCTGCGGGCAAGCGAGGCATCCTCGCTGGACGTCTCGGCCTGCCACCTGGACGACGCGGAGGACCCGTACGTGGTGGTCACCGGCAAGGGATCGAAGGTGCGCGCGGTCGCCGTCCCCGCCGCCGCCCGGGACGCCCTGGTGGCCTACCTGCGCGTGGGCCGCCCGCAGCTGCGCGCGACCTCGGCCCTGGGCGCACGGGGCGATGCGGACGCCGTGTTCCTCTCCAACCGCGGCCGGCGCCTCGGACGGGCCGACATCTGGCGCATCGTCACGAGGGCGGCGTCACGGGCCGGGCTCACCGACGACGGCGGGCGGGTCTTCCCCCACGCGCTGCGCCACAGCTGCGGAACGCACCTCATCCAGGCCGGCGTGGACATCCGGTACGTGCAGGCCCATCTGGGTCACGCCTCCCCGGTGACCACCGAGGTCTACACGCACGTCACCGCCGCCCACCTGCGCGCCGACTTCGACCGCGCCCACCCGCGGGCCAGGACGTCAGCGAAGGGCTGAGCAGGGGCTGGCGGCGCCGGCGAACCCGGCGCGCAGCACCGGCCGGGCGATCCGGAAGGCGGTGACCGTGGTGGAGGCCGGGTCGGCGCCGCCCACCACCTGCCGCTCCGCGTCGCGCAGCGTGCGCGTGGCGGCCACCGCGGCGGCCCGCACCGCCGCCGCGCCGGGCTCGGGGCGGCCGGCCAGGTCGCGGCGGATGTCGGTGAGCACGTCCACGGAGCGCCGCAGCTGGGTGGTGGCGGCGCCCTCGTCCACGGCGACGGCGGTGGGGCCGTAGGCCTCGCGGATGCGGGTGCAGGCGCGCGTGAGCACCGCCGGCAGCGGCTCGGAGCGCACGCCCTGGGCGGCGTCGGCGAAGGTGGTGAACGCCGCCCGTCCCAGGGCGTCGGCGGCGCACTCCGGCAGGCCCAGGGTGGTGGCCGCGGCGTCGATGCGCTCGTAGACCACGGCGGTGTCGCGCACCACGCGCTCGCGCCCGCCGGTGCCGGTGCCGCGGATGGACGCCTCCACGTCGGCGAAGCCCACCGCCGCCGCGGCCACGCCGTTGCGCAGGTTCGCCGCCGCCGCGGCGTCGCCGGGCGCATCCAGGTCGTCCAGCGCGGCGGCCAGCTCCCGCAGCTCGCCCGATGCCGCGCCCGCGGCGAGCCCCAGGCGGTCGGGCGTGCCGATCAGCGGCAGCGCCCCCACGCGCAGCTGGGTCTCGCGGCAGCGCTCACGCCAGGCGTCCCGCGGATCACCGCCGCCGCCGCAGCCGGCCAGCAGCATCACGGCCAGCAGCGCGCCGGCCAGCCCCGTGCGCCCGGTCACCCGTCCGGGGACGGCGAGGCGACGAAGATGCCGATGGTCATGAACAGGCCCCACAGCGACAGCCACACGATCCCCAGCACCAGCCCGGCGACGGCCATGCCGCGTCCCGTCCGGTGCCCATTGGACATGCCGATCTGACCCATGGCGAGGTTTGCGAAGCCCACCGCCAGCGCGGCGGCGGGAATGGCGAGGACCGCGCAGATCCCGAGCACCAGCGCGGCGGTGGCGTGGCCGGAGGTCTGCGGGCCGGTGAGGGCGTTGCCCTCCTCGTCGAGCGGCACGCGCGGCGGCGTGGCCAGTCCCCGGCTGCCCACAAGCGCCAGCACCAACCCCACCACGGCGATCCCGAACGCGATCGCCAGGATGGCGCCCGCCCGGCCCAGGGCCAGGTCGGCCTCCGCCTCGAAGTCGGTGGACGATCTGGCGATGATCACCATGAGCGCCTCGGTGGTGGCCAGCACGCACAGCAGGCCCAGCCCGGCGATCTTCGCCCACAGCTGCGGGACCGACAGGGCGACCGCCAGCAGCACCACGGCGATGATGAACACCACGACCACGCCCGCGGGAAGGTCCACGGACACGTCGCCGGTCGCGAAGCCGCTGCCCGGGCCGGTGGCGATGACCCCGCCGGGGGCGAACATGGCCACCAGGGCCGAGATGACGCCGAGGCCGAAACCGGCGGTGAGCAGTGGCTGGCGGAGGAGGTGGTTCACGCGACCGGCATTCAAGCAGCCGACGGGCCGGACCGCATGCGGATGTGGCGTGGCCGCAGACCGGAGGACCCCACCTCCATGATCGCGACGGTGGGTTCCATGGCCTCCGGATCCAGTTGCCGGCGGAACCGGCGCACCACCACGTCCGCGATCCCCGGGGCACCGGCGCGCGGCGCGCGGCCCCCCTCCAGGCTCCCCCAGGGGCACACCGCGCCGGGCGACACGAACAGCGTGCTGCCCACGCGGTCGGCGAGCGGGATGTGCCAGTGGCCGTAGACCACGGCGTCCACGGCGCCCAGCCGCCGCAGCAGGCGCGGATGCAGCTGCGAGTGCCAGTCGTAGGGGCCCAGCGCCGCCTGCCGGAGCACCGTGCCGGTGTCCCAGGCCTTCCCGAGGCCACCGTGGATGAGGCCGATGCGCCACCCCGCGACCGTCGCCACCACCGACCGCGGGAGATGCTCGCAACCCACGTCGTGGTCGCCGCGCACCGCCACCACGGGGGCCACCACCTCCAGCCGGTCGAGCACCCACGGATGCGACAGGTCCCCGGCATGGAGGATCAGGTCGCAGCCCTCCAGCACGCGCGGCACCCAGTCCGGCAGCTCGTCCAGGAACTCGCCGACATGGGTGTCGGCCACCAGCCCCACCCGGAGGGTGCGGGCCGCGCCGGTGATCACCGGCGCAGCCGGGCGGTCCGCTCCGCGCGGGCCACCGCGAGATCCACCAGGCGCGTCACCAGCTCCGAGTACCCCACCCCAGCGGCGCCCATCAGCGACGGGTACGCGCTGGTGGGCGTGAAGCCCGGGATGGTGTTGAGCTCCGACACCAGCACCTCGCCGTCATCGGTGACGAAGAAGTCGATGCGTCCCATGCCCTCGCAGCCCACCGCCCGGTAGGCGCGCTCGGCGAGCTCCCGCGCCCGCTCGGCGACCGGGGGCGGCAGGTCGGCGGGGATCTGCAGGCTCGCCAGACCGGCCTGGTACTTGGTCTCGTAGTCGTACCACTCGGCGTCGTAGCTGATCTGCCCCGGCGGGGAGACCACCAGCTCGTGGTCTCCCAGCACGCCGACCTCGACCTCTTTGCCGCGCACGCCGCGCTCCACCAGGATGCGCTCGTCGTGCTCGAGGGCCAGGCGGATGGCGTCGTCCAGATCCTCGGCCGAGGTGACGCGGCTGATGCCCACGCTGGACCCCAGCCGGGCGGGTTTCACGAACACCGTGTCGCCCAGGCCGGCGGCGGCCCGCCGGATGGCGTCCGGGTCATCGGCCCACTCGCCGGCGGTCACCACCACTGCGTCGGCCACCGGGATGCCCGCCTGGTGGGCCAGGTGCTTGAACAGCGCCTTGTCCATGGCGATGGCCGACGCGGCCACGCCGGCGCCCACGCACGGCAGGCCCTGCACGGTGCCGTCCTCGCCGAACGGGCCGTGCAGCACCGGGAACACCACGTCCACGGGCTCGGGTGCGCCGCCCTCCAGCGGCACCAGCACGCCGCGGCCGTCCGGGCCCGGGCACAGCGCCACCCCGCGGCCCTCGCGGGTCCAGGCGCCGTCGCGGTCGATGAGCACCGGCACCACCTCGTGCCGCTCCGGGTCGAGGGCGTTCATCACGCTGCGCGCGGAAGACAGGGAGACGTCGTGCTCGCTGCTGCGGCCCCCCATGAGGACCAGGACGCGGCGCCTCACGGGCTCGGGACCTGGGGGGACGCGGGGGTGGGCGTGCTGCTGCTGGGCAATGAGGGGTCCGTGTCGGTCGCGGGGCCGGTGCTGACGGTGATGTTGATGGTGCTGCCGGGCTCCACCAGCGTGTCCGGGGCGGGGGACTGGTCGATGACCTGACCCACCGGGGCGTCGTCGGCGACGCCCTCGCTCACCACCTCGAAGCCGCTGCTCTCGAGCTTGTCGCGGGCGGTGGCGCCGTCGAGGTCGATCACGCTGGGCACCTGGATCTGGTCCGGGGCCTTCGCGACGACGACGCTCACGCTGGTGCCGCGGTCGACGCCGGTGCTGGGCGCGGGGTCCTGGCGGATGACCGTCCCCGGGGAGAACTCGGTGTTCGGCTCCTCGCTGACCCCGCCGAGCGTGAGGCCGGCGGCCTCGAGCAGCTGCCGGGCGGTGCCCAGCGACTTCTGCTGCAGGTCCGGCACCTGCACCTTCTCGGAGCCCTTGCTCACGAAGATGGTGACCGTGCCGCCGATGGCCAGCTCGCCGTTGGCGGCCGGGTTCTGGCGGATCACCACGTCTTCGTCCACGTCGTCGTCGAACTCCTCCCGCACCTGCACCTTGAAGTCGTTGCGGCGCAGCTCCGCGATGGCGTCGGCGCGCCTGAGGCCGGTGACGTCGGGGACCGGCTGGGCCGCGGGGCCGCCGCCGATCTGCAGCGTCACGGTGCTGCCCTCATCGACCTCGCTGCCGGTGCCGGGCACCGTGCTCACCACGTTGCCCTTGTCCTCCTCGGAGCTCTCGATGAGCTCGGTGGTCGCCACCAGGCCGAGGCCCTCCAGCTGGGTCTGCGCCTCCGCGGCGCTGAGACCGATGAGGGTGTCCGGGATGGTGACCTTGTCGCCGTCCCCACCCCCGCCGAAGAGGGCGAAGGCGCCGACGGCCAGCAGGCCCAGCAGCACGATGAGGGCGATCACGATGGGGGTCGCGCCGCGTCGCGGCGGCGGGGCCTGCGGCGGCGGGACCGCCCGGCCCGGCGGGCGCTGCGGGGGCGGCTGGATGCGGGTGGCGGCGGTGGGCGCCTCCATCACGCGCGTCTGGTCGGACGCGCCGCCGCCCAGGGCGGTCATGGGGATGGTGTGCCCCGTGGCGCCGTCCAGGGTGGCGCGCACCTGCAGGAGCGCCGCGCTGAACTCCTCGGCGCTGCGGTACCGCTCCGAGGGCCGCTTGGCCAACGACTTCAGCACCACGTCCTCGAGCGCCTGCGGGATGCCCGGCTCGAACACGCGCGGGTCCACCGGCGGCTCGTTGATCTGCTTCATGGCGATCACCACGGGGCGCTCGCCGTCGAACGGCACCCGTCCGGTGAGCATCTCGTACAGCACGATGCCCAGCGAGTAGCAGTCGCTGGCGGGGGTCACCTCGCCGCCGCGGGCCTGCTCCGGGGACAGGTACTGGGCGGTGCCGATGACCGACCCGGCCTCGGTGACGTCCGAGTACGCGCCGGCCCGGGCGATGCCGAAGTCGGTCACCTTGAGCTGGCCGTCGTGGGAGCGGATGACGTTCTGGGGCTTCACGTCCCGGTGGATCACGTCGTTGCGATGGGCGGCGGCCAGCGCCGCCAGGATCTGCAGGGCGTTGTCGATGGCCTGCAGGGGCTCCATGGGCCCGTCGCGCCGGATGATGTTCTTGAGGTCCGGGCCGGGCAGGTGCTCCATCACGATGAAGTAGGTGCCGCCCGCCTCGCCGCGGTCGAACACCTGCACGATGTTCGGGTGGTTGAGCTGCGCGGCGGCCGAGGCCTCGCGCCGGAACCGCTCCACGAAGGTGGGGTCCGCGGCGTAGCGGTCCGACAGGACCTTCACGGCCACGTCGCGGCCCAGCCGGGGGTCGTGGGCGCGGTAGACGCGCGCCATGCCGCCCTGGCCGAGCTGCTCGATGATCTCGTAGCGTCCGCCCAGGATCTCACCGGGTCGCAGGTCCATCAGGGGGCCTCCCCGATCGCGGCCTTCATGACCTCGCGCGCCACCGGCGCGGCGGCGACGCCGCCGGTCTCGGTGGTGCCCTCGATGACCACCGCCACCGCGACACGCGGGTTCTGGGCGGGCGCGAACCCGATGAACCAGGCGTTGTTGATGCCGTCGGTGGAGGTCTCGGCGGTGCCGGTCTTGCCGGCCACGTCCAGCCCGGCCAGCGCCGCGGCGGTGCCGGTGCCCTCGCGCACCACGTTGCGCATCATCTCGGCCACCGCCTGCGCGTTGGCGGGGGAGGCGACCTGCGCGAGCTCCTGCGGGCGCGTCTCGCGCACCGCCGAGCCGCCGCGGTCGACGATGCGGCGCATCAGGAAGGGCTTCATCAACGTCCCGTTGTTGGCGATACCGGCGGCCACCATGGCCATCTGCAGCGGCGTGACGGCCAGGCGCTCCTGGCCGATGGCGATGCGGGCGACGTCCTCACCGCGCTCGTCGTTGGGAAGGATCTTGCCCTCGTCGTCGAGCCGGCCCGACGGCAGCACCTCGCCCTCCGGCAGGTCGATGGGCGGCCGGTCGCCGAACCCGAAGGCGTCCATGGTGCTGCCCAGGCGGTCGGCCTGCAGGGCCAGGCCCAGGCGCGCGAAGGTGGTGTTGATCGACCTGGTCAGCGCGGTGGTGAGGGTGTGCTCGCCGAATCGCTGGCCGTCGAAGTTGGTGATGGGCCGGCCCGACGCCTGGACGCTGCCGGTGTCGTCGAACTTGGAGTCCGGGGTGTACCCCAGGTTCGCCTCCAGCGCGGCGGTGGCGGTCACCACCTTGAAGGTGGAGCCGGGGGCGTACCGGCCCTGCGTGGCGCGGTTCAGCAGCGGCGAGCCGTCACGGCCCCGGATCTGGTCGAAGCTCTTGGCGACCTCGGACAGGTCGAACCCGGGGGAGGAGGCCATGGCCAGCACCTCGCCCGTCGACGGATCGATGGCCACCACGGCGCCCCGGCGCCCGAGCAGGCCCTGGTTGGCGGCCTGCTGCGCGGCGGGGATGATCGTGGTCTCCACGTTCGCGCCGCGCGCGGTCTTCAGGCGGAGCCGCACCAGGATGGGCTCGGTGCCGTAGTCACCCTTCAGGAAGTCGTCGTACTCGCGCTCCAGGCCCGTCGAGCCCTGGCGGGGCTCGGCGTAGCCCACCACGTGCGGGGCCAGCGCCCCGTCCTCGTAGACGCGGCGGAACACGGTCTGGCCGCGCTCCTTGCCCGCTGCGCTCCGCGCCACCACGGTGCCGTCGGCCAGCACGATGCGGCCGCGGTCGATGGTGCGCTCACGCTGGATCGCCTGGGCGTTGTCGCCCCGGTCGTTGAGGCCGTCGGCGGCGATGACCTGCCAGTACCCCACCAGCAGCGCCAGCAGGCCGAAGCCGGCGGCCAGCACCACGTAGAGGCGGGCGATGGACCTATTCATCCTCGTCCTCCTCGCCCGGGTACCCGGCGGGCACGGCGGCGCGCTTCCACGCCTCGCCGCTGCGACGCGCCCGGGGCCGGTACGGCCGCCGCGTGCGATGGCTCACCACGGCCAGCAGCGCCACGATGGCGAAGTTGGTGACCACGCTGGACCCGCCGTAGCTCATGAACGGCAGGGTCACGCCGGTGAGCGGGATGAGGCGCACGACGCCGCCGATGATGATGAACGCCTGCAGGCCCACCACCGCGGTGAGGCCCACCGCGAGCAGCTTGGAGAAGCCGTCGGGCGCGGCGGCGGCGATGGTGAAGCCGCGTGCGATGAGCAGCACGAACAGGCACAGCAGCGCCAGCGCCCCGATGAAGCCCAGCTCGGCGGCCACCGCGGTGTAGATGAAGTCGGTGTCCAGCACCGGGATCACCGAGCTGCCGTCGGCGCGGATGAGGAAGCCCTCGCCCCATCCGGGGCCCAGCAGCCCGCCGTCGGCGAACGCGTAGAGGGACTGCACCAGCTGGTAGCCACGGCCCTGCGGGTCGTCGAACGGGTGCAGCCAGGTGTCCACGCGGTCCTGGATGCGCGGCACGGCCAGCCACACGGCCAGCGACCCCGCCATGAAGATCCCCAGGCCCACCCCGACGTACGCGCCGCGGCCCGCGGCGACGTAGAGCATCGCCAGGAACACCCCGAAGAACAGCAGCGCCGTGCCGAAGTCGTTGAGCACCACCACCAGGGCCAGGGCGAGGCCCACCAGCAGCAGCATGGGGCCCAGCACCGCGATGGGCGGCATGGGGACGCCGCCGATGGCGCGCGTGGGCACCGCCAGCAGCTCGCGCTTGTCGCGCAGGTAGCCGGCCAGGAACAGCACCAACAGCACCTTCACGATCTCCCCGAGCTGCACCGTCTGCCCGCCGGGCAGCTGGATCCACAGCCGTGCGCCGTTGATCTCGGTGCCGAACACCATCGTCACCAGCAGCAGCACCACGGCGGTGACGCCGAGGATGTAGCGGTAGCGCTCCAGCAGGTGGTGGTCGGGAAGCACCACCAGCACACCCACGAAGACGGCGGTGGCGACGGCCAGCCACAGCACCTGGTCGCGTGCCAGGTCGGGGTTGATGCGGTACAGCGTCACCAGGCCCAGCGCCGTGATGGTGCCCACCAGGGGCAGCAGGTACGGGTCGGCCTCGGGCGCCCGCATGCGCAGGGCGATGTGCATGAGCAGGAACAGGCCGGCGACGATCGCCACCACCGGGACGGGCCCGGCGCGCAGCTCGTCGGCGCCGGCGCTGGCGACGCTCGCCGCGCCGACGATGCCCACGACGGCACCGGGGAGCAGGAACGCCAGCTCCCGGGATCGCGTTGAGAGGGCCATCAGCCGCCGCTGCCGTTGGTCGCCAGCGGGCCGAGGCCCGGGAGGCGCTTGTCGGGCTCCGCGGCCGTCAGCGGCGGCGGCGACGGGATGCCGTCGCCCCAGATGATTCGCGTGGCCCGCAGGACGGTCGCGCCCTGGCCGCCCACGTCGCCGATGTCGCGTGACCGGGTGCCGGTGACGTCGGCGGCCGGGATGCCGGTGTCCTGCCAGTCGTTGCTCAGGTCCAGCGGCCCCAGCTCCAGGCCCTGGCGCACCCACAGGGTGTCGCCCGGACCGGCCTCGATGGCGTAGCTGCGCGAGACCGCCCACGCGGCGGCGCCGGCGATGAGCGCGAGCACCACGATGCCGGCAAGGATGGGGGGTCCCACCCGGCGGCGGCGGCCGACGGGCTCCAGCACCCGGGCGGGGCTGGCGGGGGCGGCGCCCTCAGGCTGCGATGCCCGGACCCCGCCGATGATGGTGGTGGTGCGGTTGGCGATGCCCTCGCCCTCGCCCAGCACCGGGAACTCCGCGGTGTCGGGGGAGCGGTTCGACGAGAGCGCCTCGGCGGGCGGGCCGTGGCCGATCCGCGCGAGCACGACGGTGACGTTGTCGGAGCCGCCGTTGCGGTTCGCGCGCTCCACCAGCGCCTCGGCGGCGGCCTCCAGCGACGCCGCCTCGCTCAGGACCTCGGTGACCTCGGCGTCGCCCACCTCGCCGTACAGCCCGTCGCTGCACAGCAGCAGCACGTCGCCGTCCATGAGCTGCTCGCTCACGCGGTCCACCTGCACGTCCGGCTCCGCGCCCAGGGCGCGGGTGATGACGTTGCGGTGCGGGTGGTGCTCGGCCTCCTCCTCGCTGATGCTGCCGCGGCGCACCAGCTCGGCCACCACCGAGTGGTCCTCGGTGAGCTGCCGCAGCGCGCCGTCGCGCCACAGGTACGCGCGGGAGTCACCGACGTGGACGATGTCCGCCCGCCCGGCCTCCACCGCCACCGCGGTCATGGTGGTGCCCATCCCGGCCTTCCCGGAGTCCCTGGAGGCCATGTCGCGGATGGTGCGGTTGGCGTGCTCGATGGCCCGCTGCACCTCGCGGGCGTCCATGGGCGCCGTGAGGTTGTCCATGGCGTCCACGGCGATCTGCGCGGCCACCTCGCCCGCCAGCGCCCCGCCCATGCCGTCGGCGACGGCGACGAGCGTGGGGGAGGCGTAGCTGCGGTCCTCATTGTGGTCGCGGACCCTGCCGGTGTCGGACCGCTCGGCGAGCTCCACGACGCGCAGGGGATCGTCGGGCATCGCCCTACTCCTCGTAGCGGAGGATCGTCTCGCCCATCCGGAGGACGTCGCGCACCCGCAGCTGGCTGTTGCCGTCGACGCGGCCGTCGTTCACGAACGTGCCGTTCGTGGAGCCGAGGTCCTCGACGAAGTAGTACTGGCCGCGCTTGAGGATGCGGGCGTGCATGTGGGACACGAAGGTGTCGTCCACGTGCAGCTCGTTGGACCGGGAACGGCCGATGGTGAGGCCCTGCCCCAGCGGGAACACGGTGCCCACCACCAGGCCGGGCCCGTTCTCGACCACCAGCCGGGGCTGGAGGTTGGAGGAGAGGTTGAGGAACGTGCCGTCGTCGGTGCCCTCGGCGTCCGGCGCGAACACCGGGTGCTCGTTGCCGGGGTCGGTGCTGTCGGCGGGCAGCGCCTCGCGGTGCTCCGGTTCGTCCATCTCCCCGAACGGGTCCGTGGGGATGGGCGCCGGGACGGGGTCGGCGAGCGGGGGGAACGGGTCGGCGGCCGGCGTGGGGACCGGCGGCGCGGCGGCGGGGGCGAGCGCGGGCGGCCAGTCGGGCTCGTCGTCCCACCCGGCGGGGCGGCCGTACGACGGCTCGGCGGCGGGCACCACGATGGCGTGCGCGGCCGTGTCGCGGTCCACGGGGTCCTCCAGCGGGGCCGGAGGCGGCGTGGCCCGCGTGAGCTGGCGCCCGGCGGACCGCACGATGGCGGCCATGAAGCCGAACAGCAGGAGCAGGACGGCGGCCTGCGCGATGAGCAACCCAGTCTCGGTCATGAGCGGCGGCGGCGGGGGCCGCCTAGGAGACCTCCACGCGGATGTCCGTGGTACCGATGGTGATCGTGTCCCCGTGCGCCAGCGCGTGGCGCTTCACGAGCTTTCCGTTCACCTCGACGCCGTTGGTGGAGTCGAGGTCGATGAGGAAGTAGTCGTACCCGACGTGCCGGATCTCACAGTGCGCGCGGCTGGCGTTCGGGTCGCGGCTGCGGCCGATGGTGGTGATGCGCTTGGTGAGCCGCTGGCGGGTCCCGTTCACCACCAGGCTCATGGACTCGGCGTGCAGGCCGGCGGACCGGGCGTCCTGGGCGGACATCACCTGGGTGCCGCTCACCCCGGCGAGGGCCGGGTTGGCGGGTGCCGGCGGCGGGGCCGGGCGCGGGACGGCGGGCGCCGGTGCGGCCAGCGGGTCGGGCATCGCGGGGGCCGCGGGCGCGGCGGGGGAATCCACCATGCGGCAGGCGATCCCGAACTCCCCGGGGCGCAGGTCGGTGTCGGTCTCCAGCAGCACCGTGGGCGGCGCCACCAGGGAGAACCCGTTGCCGCGCGCATGGGCCTCGAGGTAGGCGGCCAGCTCCGCCACGAGGGTGCCCTCGTAGCTCGAGAAGGCCTCGCGGTCCGACGATGCCAGGTACACGGTGTACTCGTTCGGGACGTACACCTTCGCGACCGACACGGTCTTGTGGTCGTCCATTTCGCGGGCCAGCTTGCGGGCGAGCTCGACGGGCTGCAGCTGGCTGCGGAATGCGCGCCGGAAGCCCCGCTCGACCACGGACTCGATGGACTGTTCGATCTTGCGGAGAACGCTCATCAGACGGGTCCGCGCAGCGTAGCGGACGCCGGCTCGCCTCCGAGCCGCCCGAGGGTGCGCCAGGGCCGCCAGGCCCACAGGATCACCAGCAGCGCGCCGGGCAGCACGGCGCCCACCACGGCGGCGGGATCGGGGCTCAGGGCCGACCCCGCCACCAGCAGCGCGGTGGACCAGATCCCCGCGGCCACGGCCGCCGGCGGGCCGGTGGGGATGCGCGCCAGCACGGCGAGCAGGCCGGCGGCCTGCCAGCCCACCCACGGGCCCAGCTCGGACCCCAGCACGTCGATCACCCGGAACAGGTTGTCCTCACCCTCCAGGGCCAGGGCCCCGGCGCGGGATGGGCTGGGGCCGATGAGCAGCCCCGAGCCGCCGGCCCACAGCTGCCAGGCCAGTGTGAGCGCCATGCCGGCCGCGGTCGCCCAGATGCGCTGCGGCCAGGTGCGCAGGGCGGCGACCGCCATGAGGGCGACGGGCAGCAATCCGGCCGCGGCAGCGAGCGGTGCCAGCGCGGGGACGCCCACCAGCCGTGGCCAGCGCAGCCCCGTGGCGAGGGTCGACAGGCCGATGGCGGCCAGCAGCAGCCCGGCGCCGGCGGACCGCCCGCCCAGCATGAGCGCGGCGGCGATCACCAGCACGGCCGCGCCCAGGCGCGGCCACACCGCCACGGCACCTCCCGCGGCGATCCCGGCGAGCATGGTCTCGGGCGCCGACGCGGAGCTCCAGGCGCCCACCGCGGCCACGGCGAGCACGCCCCACAGGGCGGCGGGGGCGAGGGTGGGCAGCAGGCGCCGCACGGCCGCGCCGCGGCGGGCCGCGGGGGTGAGCCGGATGGACATGTCGTGCAGGGCGCGGGCCCGGGGATCGGGGTGCAGCCCGGCCTCGACGATGGCGACCGCTCGGGACGGCAGGTCGGGACGCAGCTCGGCCAGCGACGGCAGCTCGGCCGCCGCGGCCCGGCGCGCCGCCTCGGCCGGCGAGCGGTGGTTGAGCGGGTTCTGCCCGGTGAGCAGCTCGTAGAGCACGAGGCTCGCGGCGTAGACGTCGGTGGCGGGGCCGATGGGCTCCGCCCGGGCCTGCTCGGGCGCCATGTAGGCGACGGTGCCCACCAGGCTCCCGGCGACCGTGAGGCCGCGTTCGTCCACCAGCCGGGCGACCCCGAAGTCGGTGAGCCGCGCACGGCCGCGCGGGTCGATGAGGATGTTCGCGGGCTTCACGTCGCGGTGGACCACCTCGCGGGAGTGCGCGTGGTCGAGGCTCTCCATGACCTCGGCGATGCGCTCGAAGCACCAGCCGTCGGAGGCGCCGCCCTCGGGCACGGCCTCCTTGAGGTTGGGGCCGTCCACCAGCTCCCACACCAGGTGGACGCAGTCGTTGCCCTCGCCCCAGTCGATGAGGCGGACGATGCCCGGATGGTCCAGGCGCTGGGCCGCGCGGATCTCCACCGCCACCCGGGCCAGCAGGTCGGGATCGGACGGGATGGTCTTCACCGCGACGTCGGCGCCGCCGCGCGTGTCGGCGGCCCGGCGCACCGAGGATGTCGCACCGCGACCGATGAGCGGGCCCATCCGGTAGCGGCCGAGGACGATGGTGGGGCGGGAGTCCATCCCGTGGAGATTCGACCATTGCGGCCAGGACCCTCGCGGGGCCGGGTCCACCGGCCCCTCCGGCCTGCGTGGTACCCTTCCCGGGCCCTGTCCCAAGCAGGACGTCCTGGGCGAGTGGTGGAATTGGTAGACACGCTAGGTTCAGGGTCTAGTGCTCATAGAGCGTGGGGGTTCGAGTCCCCCCTCGCCCACTCAGGACTCCGCTTGATCACGATGAAGTTCACTCCGGACCGGACAGGGTCCTAAGCCACATGGCGGACGACGACCGCTACGGCAACGAGGGCGACACCGGCCGCAAGCCGGTTCCGCGCCCCGACCGGGAGTTCGAGGACCTCGACGACTCGTTCAGCGAGCGCGGGTCCACGTTCTTCCAGGAGTACGCCGAGCAATACGCCGAGGACGCGCCTCCGGCGCGGCCCGAGCCCGAGGACTTCGGGTTCGACGACATCGCGGTGGGCGACGACGACGACCTTCCGGCCCCCGGCTCGGCGCGCGACCGCGCCCGCAGCCGTGCCGCGCGCGGCCGTGGCCGTGCCGGCGCCGCGGCCGGCCGCATCGGGGCGAAGGCCCGCAGCGGCGTGTCGCGCGGTGGCGGTGGCGGCGGCGGGGGACGTTCCCGCGGTGGCGGCGGTGGTGGCCGTGGCGGCGGGGCGGGGCGCAGGCCCCGGTCGGCCGGTGGTGGTGGCGTCAGCGCCAACAGCCCGCTGGTGCGCATGGGCGGCATCGCCCTCTTCGTGATCCTGCTGGTGGTGGTGCTGGCCTTCGTCATCCAGGACTGCCGGCGCGACGCCCTGGTGGACGACTACAAGCAGTACGTCAACTCCGCCGCGCAGATCAGCGAGGACTCCGCCCGGCAGGGTGAGCGGCTGCTGGTGGTCATGAACAACTCCGGTGGCGAGAATGCCGCGGCCCTGCAGAAGAAGGTGCTGCAGCTGGCCAACCAGGCCGAGCAGCTGCGCTCGCGTGCCGGTGAGCTGTCCGCGCCCGGCAAGCTCGCCGACGCGGATCGCGCGCTCAAGCTGAGCCTGCAGTACCGGGTGAACGGGCTGAACGGCCTCGAGAAGGACCTGCCCGCGATCATCCAGCAGAGCGACACCGCGCTCGCGGCCCGCACGATCAAGGACTCGATGCAGAAGTTCCTGGCGTCGGACGTGCTGATGCAGGACAGCTTCATCGTCCCCACCGCCGCGGCGCTGCGCGACGAGAACATCTCGAACGTGGCCGCGCCCGACCCGGAGGCCGCGTCCTTCCTGCGCGGCGCGAACGACCGCTTCGCCTCCGACAACGGGGCCCGTCAGCTCGTGCAGCCGCTCAAGCGGCAGCGCAACGCCAGCGGCGCCAACGGCGGCACGGGCACCGGGAACCTGCGCGGCACCCGTCTGGTGTCGGTGGTCGCCGATCCGTCCGGCACGCAGCTCAGCACCGGCGGGGCGTCCGTCGCCGCGTCGAGCGAGCTGAAGTGGCGCATCACCGTGCTCAACGGCGGGGACTTCGTGGAGTCCAAGGTGAAGGTGACCGTCACGCTCACCTACTCGGCCTCCAGCCCTGTGGACACACAGGAGGTGGAGATCCCCACCATCGAGCCGGACAAGGAAGCCACGGTCACGATCCCGGGTCCGCCGTCGGACCAGGTGCAGCTGGGCGAGCGCGGCTCCCTGAAGGTCACGGTGGCACCGGTGGAGGGCGAGCAGAACATCAGCAACAACTCCGCCGAGTACCCGGTCACCATCACCTTCGGCTAGCGGGCGGCCGGTGGAGCCCGTCGTCATCGCCGCGGTCGCCGGCGCCGCAGTGCCCGGCGTGGCGGCCCTCGTGGTTGCCATCGTGCTGGCCGTGCGCCTCAAGCGCCTGCGGGCCGCGCACGCGGTGCTCCTGCCGGACGGCGCGACCGTCCCGCTCACCGAGCGCCAGGCCGAGCTGCGCGAGGACCTGTCCACGCTCGAGCGGAACCTGTTGGACCTCCGCGCCCTTGTGGACGCGCAGGCCGAGCACACGGCGCGCGAGCTGGCGAAGTCGCTGCGGTTCCAGGGGCTGGTGCGCTACGACGCCTACGGGGACATGGGCGGCAGCCAGTCCTGGTCGATCGCGCTGCTCGACGACTCGGCCAACGGCACCGTCATCAGCTGCCTGCACGCCCGTGACCACGCCCGCGTGTACTTGAAGGAGGTCGTGGGCGGCCGGTCGGCGCAGCGCCTCTCCCCGGAGGAGGAGCGCGCCATCACCCTCGCCACCGGCGTCGAGCCCCAGCAGGCCGCCGCGTGAGGGTGGGCTACCTGGGTCCGCCCGGGACGTTCTGCGAGGAGGCGCTGCTCACCCTGTTCGCCGGGGCGGAGATCGACGCGACCCCGTACGCCAGCGTGGCGGAGTGCTTCGACGCCGTGTCCAGCGGCGAGGTGCCCGAGGCCCTGGTGCCCATCGAGAACTCCATCGAGGGCGCGGTGAGCACCACCCTCGACCAGCTGGCCTTCGGGCCCCGCGGGCTGGTGATCCGGGCGGAGGTGATCCTGCCCGTGCGGCAGCACCTCATCGGGCGGCCCGGCATGGCCCTGAAGGACATCCGGAAGGTGGTGTCGCATCCGGTCGCGCCGGCCCAGTGCTCGCGGTTCCTGCGCCGCAACCTGCCCGACGTGGAGATCGCCGCGGCCAACTCCACCGCCGAGGCCGTGCGCCTGGTCACCGCGACGCCCGGCGAGCCGTGGGCGGCGATCGGCACCCTGCGCGCCGCCGACATCTACGGCGGCGAGGTGATCGCCGAGGACATCGAGGACAACGACCGCAACAGCACGCGGTTCATCCTCATCGGGACCGAGCCGGTCCCGGCCGAGGGGCCCGGGCGGTACCGCACCTCGGTGGTGTGCATGCTGGGCCGCGACCGGCCGGGGGCGCTGCTGAGCATCCTCCAGGAGTTCGCGATGCGCGCGGTGAACCTGAGCCGCCTGGAGAGCCGTCCCACCAAGACCGGCCTGGGCCGCTATCTGTTCTTCATCGACATCGACGGCAGCATGCAGCGCGACCTGCCGGTGTCGGCGGCGATCCGGGCGATCGAGGACCAGCACCTGGCGCGCGTCATCCCCCTCGGGTCCTACCCCGTGGGTGCCCCCGACTAGAGCTACCCTGGGGCAATGCGCGTCGTCGTCCGCAACCCCCCGTCCGGTGCCGACCGCGCCGTGGTGGCGTGGGACGTGGACGCCACGATGTGGGACTTTCACCGGGCGTTCTACGACGCGGTCCGCGCGGTTCACGTGCACCTGCCGCCCGCTCCGCCGGCGGGTGTCATCACCTGGCGCTGGGTGTGCGAGCGCATCGGGCACGCCGCCGCCGTGGAGGTGCTGCCCACGGTGCACACCCGGGACTGGATGGTGCGGTACGGCCCGCTACCCGGCGCGGTGGAGGCTACCCACGCCGTCCGCGCCGCCGGGGCCCGGGTGGTGGTGATGACCCACCGTCCCGAGGACACGGCCGACCACACCCGGCTGTTCCTCGACGAGCTGGGCTTCCACTGGGACGAGCTGCGCGTGGGCCCGGACTGCAAGGTCGCGGCCTGCGGGGAGCTGGGCGCCGGTGTGATCGTGGACGACATGCCCTTCACCCTGGAGCGCGCCGTCGCCCACGGCATGGAGGCCCTCACCATCGCCTGGCCCCACAACGCCGAGCTGTGCGCCGGCGGGACGATCCGCCACGCCCCGGACTACGCGGGACTGCTCCCGGAGATCCTGGCGGCGGTTGAACGGGCGGCCGCCCGTTCAACCGCCGCCTGACCGCCGTTCATCTGGCCCCGTGGAAGTAGGTCTCGTCGTGGCGGGTGGGGGACTCCGCGTCCAGGCGGCGCTGTTCGATCGCCGCCGCCCACGGCTCGGTGATGACCGGCCAGCGGCGCAGGGCGCTGGCATGGCGCAGGAACCACGTGAGCTCGGCACGCGCCGAGTTCCGGGCGGTGTCGAAGGTGTGGTGGCCGGGGCCGCCGCTCATCCGGCGCACTCTCTTCGCCGCCGGTGGCCGATGTCCAGGGGGATCCGGCCGGTCAGTCGAAGCGGCGGTTGAACTCCCGGAGCCAGGGCAGGGCGTCGGGGCCGATGCGGTAGACGCCCGGGCCGTTGGCCAGGATGGCCCGGCCGGCCGGCGTGGACTCCGCGAGGGTCCACTTACAGGCCATGGCGTCGCCGCAGCCCGCGGGTGATCCCGCCGGGGTCACCCCCGAGGTGAACAGGAAGTGCACGCGGGTGGGGTCCCCTCCGTACCGGCCGAACAGCCCGGTGAAGCTGGGCGGGACGGTGCGCCAGGTGCGGGCGTCGAACGAGACGGCGCGGCCGTTCACCCCGCTGTACATCTGCAGGTGGATCCCGCCGGCCAGCACGTGGACCAGTGGGGCTTGCCGTCACGGCCGAGGTTCCTCTCCGGGCCGCGTCCGGCGGCGATGGCGGTGTGCACCGCGGGCGCCAGGTAGACGTGCACCCGAGATGCCCAGGTGCCGCCGTACGGCGAGGGGGTGTCCAGGATGCGCATGGCGCGGGTGAACCGGGCACCCGGGCTCGACGGGCTCACCGGCGGGAGCGTCATGCCCCGGCGCGGGACCCGCGGGGCGCCGTCCCCGAATCGGCGGCCGATCTCGTCGATCGCCACCAGGTGCGAGGCCGCGCCGAAGCTCCCGCGGCGGATCTCGTCGCGCAGGAGGTCGGCCATGGCCTCGGCGCTCATCCCCTCCAGCGCGGCGCCGCTGACCTTGGCGACCCGGAACGGCGCGTTGTCGCCCGGCGCGAGCATGCCGCCGCCGCCGGGGTCCTGGCGCAGGGCGCCCCGTTCGGGGCTCAGGCCCGGGCCCGAGGGCGGGTCCACGAGCTGCTCCACCACCGGGGTGAGGTCGTAGACCAGCGTGAGCGGGCTGGTGGCCGGGGCCGCGGCCGGCGCGGTGACGGCGAGGGTCGCGATGGCGATGAGGGCGGAGCGGACGGTCACCCCACATGGATCGGCAACTCCTCGCGGGGGCTACACCCCGCACGGCGGCGGTCACCGTGGCGTCACACCCCGTTCGGATGGGCGTCCGCGCCGCGAACCGGGCTACTATTGCCCGCGACGACGTTTGACACGCGGCACAGGGCGATGCGCATGGCGCAGCAGGTCCTCGTACTCAACGCGACCTACGTTGCAGCGCGCCGTCGTCCTCGTGCTCAAGAACAAGGCCGAGGTCCTCGAACGGGCCGCCAAGCACCTCCGCTCGGCCACCGCGAGCTTCGCCTACCCGCTGGTGATCCGGCTGGTGAGCTACGTGCGCGTCCCGCGCAACGAGAAGCGCAAGATCTCCCGGCGGGCCGTGTTCGCCCGGGACGACTACCGCTGCCAGTACTGCGGGGTGACCGCCCACCTCACCGTCGACCACGTCATCCCCCGCAGCCGCGGCGGATCGTCGACCTGGGATAACGTGGTGACCTCCTGCGCACCCTGCAACGTCCGGAAGGCCGACCGCCTCCCCGACGAGGCGGGCATGCACCCGCGGGTCACGCCGAAGGCGCCGCCGCAGGACGTGTTCATCGCCGTCGCGGCGCCGAGGCGCCCGAAGAGCTGGGAGCCGTATCTGCGCCCGGTCTGACGGCGCAGCCCACTCCCCCTCACCACCCATATGGACCAGATCAACCGCCTCCACACGGCCGCCAACACGCAGCCGCATGCCTTCCCGGACCCCGAGCCCGCCCTCGGGCTGGTGATCCTCACCTGCATGGACGCCCGGATCGATCCGCACGAGCTGCTCGGCATCGGGCTGGGCGACGCGCACATCATCCGGAACGCCGGCGGCATGGTGACCGACGACGTGGTGGAGAGCATCGCCATCTCCCAGAAGATGGTGGGCACCACGCGCGTGATGGTGGTGCACCACACCAACTGCCTGGCCCACGGGGACCGCGCGCCGGGGTACTCGCCGGCCCAGACGGCCGCCTGGGTGGTGCAGCAGCTGCGCAACGACCCGCGCCTGCCCCACCGGGAGAAGATCCGCGGGTTCGTGCTGGACACCGCCAACGAGGGTGGCTCCACCCTCACCGCGATCGACGAGGCGGTTCCGGCGAAGCCCGTCTGAGGCGGCCGGCCGGCACCACCCGGTCCGGCCCGCACCGGGTGTGCATGGGGCAGTTGAGGGCCAGTCCTTACCTGGGGGGAACCAGCGCCTAACCCGTCCCCTGGGAGTCTTCTCCCCGAAGCCCGGGGACGCCGGGCACCGACTCGGAGGCAGGACCATGGGACGCAGCACCAAGATGGCGGTGGCACTCGGTATCGCGGCAGCGGTCGCCGTTCCGTCGATGGCCGTGGCCCGCGGTGACGACGACATCCGCCGGTCCGGGACGTGCACGGCGAACGCCACGTCGAAGATCAAGCTCAGCGACGAGGACGGCCGCATCGAGGTGGAGTTCGAGGTGGACCAGAACCGCAACGGCGTGCCGTGGCGGGTCGTGATCACCCGGAACGGCTCCCAGGTCTTCAGCGGCGTGCGCACCACGCGTGGGCCCAGCGGGTCGTTCGAGGTGCGCCGGGTGCTCTCCAACAGCGCGGGCCGCGACGTGATCCGCGCCAGGGCGACGAGCCCGGCCGGCCAGGTCTGCCGCGCCTCGGCGACCTTCTAGACCGGTCGGGGCCGGCATCTCGGGGCAGCGGATGCCGGCCCCGGCCCTGACACCCCGCCCCCCGTCGGGGCCATCCCCGCATGGCCCCGACGGCGGAGATCCGCAGTGGATCCCGCTCCCGAGCCGCCGATGGCCCAGGCACCGCCGCCCCGGCGTGTGGCGCCCCCGGCCGGGTGCGGCATGATCCCCGACATGGGGACTGGCCGCAGACGGGTCCTGGTGGTCGAGGACGAGACGGGGATCGTGGAGCCGGTGGTGGCCGCCCTCGAGCGTGAGGGCTTCACGCCGGTGGTGGCGGGCACCCTGGAGGAGGCCCGCGCGGCGTTCGAGGCCGAGGCGCCCGACATCGTGCTCCTGGACGTGATGCTCCCCGACGGCTCCGGCTTCGACCTCTGCCGTGACCTGCGCCGGACTTCCGATGTGCCGGTGATCATGGTGACCGCCCGCGGTGACGAGATGGACCGCATCGTGGGGCTGGAGATCGGCGCGGACGACTACGTGGTGAAGCCGTTCTCGGCACGTGAGCTGGTGGCGCGCGTGCGGGCGGTCCTGCGGCGGTTCGAGGCCACGTCGCGGGTGGAGGCCCCGGCCGAGGCGGTGGCGATCGCCGTGGGCGGCGTGCGGCTCGACACGGCGCGCCGGCAGGCCACCCTCGACGGTGAGCCGCTGGAGCTCTCGCGCAAGGAGTACGAGCTGCTGACGCTGCTCATGCGCAACGCCGGCGCCGTGGTCACCCGCGAGCAGGCCATCGAGGAGGTGTGGGACACGAACTGGTTCGGGTCCACGAAGACCCTCGACGTCCATGTGAGCGGCCTGCGCAAGAAGCTCGGCGACGACCCCACCGCTCCCACGTACATCCACACGGCCCGCGGGGTGGGCTTCCGCTTCGCCGGCGCCGACGAGCTCGAGGCGGGGGCCGCGACGCCGTGAGCCTGCGCCGGCGGATGGTGCTGGCGTTCGCGTACGTGGTGGTGCTGGTCACCGTCGTGCTCGGCATCCCGCTGCTGGCCAGCGTGTCGGGCCGGGTGGACGCGGAGGTGCGGGCCGACGCCTCCGGGCAGGCGCACCTCATCGCGGCGACGGCGTCCGGCCTGCTGGGCGACCGCCCGGCCCTACGGGCCAGCCTGCGGTCCACGGCGGCGGACATCGGCGGGCGGGTCATCGTGGTGGACGCCCGCGGGGTGCTGGTCGCCGATTCCGCCGGACCCCGGCTGGAGGGCGACGCGTACGGCGACCGCCCGGAGATCGCCGCCGCGCTGCGCGACGGCCGCGCGGTGCAGGACACCCGAAGCAGCGACACCCTGGGCGAGGACATCCTGGTGACCGCGGTGCCGCTGGTGGACGGCGGGCGGCGCGTGGGGGTGGTGCGGGTCACCCAGAGCACCGAGGCGGTGCGTGCGGAGGCGCGCCGCGACCAGCTCGCGCTGGGCGCGATCGCCGGGCTCGCCCTCACCCTGGGCCTGGTGGTGGCGTGGTTGCTGGCCGGGTCCCTGGCGCGGCCCCTCACCCGCCTGGCGGAGGCCGCGCGCCGCGTGGCGGGCGGCGACCTGACGGTGCGGGTGCAGGAGGAGGGCTCGGCCGAGCAGCGCGAGGTGGCCCACGCGTTCAACGACATGACGGGCCGCCTCAACGCCTCGCTGAACGCCCAGCGGGAGTTCGTCGCCAACGCCTCCCATCAGCTGCGCACGCCGCTCACGGGCCTGCGGCTGCGCGTGGAGGCGGCGTCCCTTCGGGCGCAGGACCCGGCGCTGCGCAGGGATCTGGAGCAGGCCGAGGCCGAGGCGGATCGCCTGGGCCGCCTGTTGTCCGGGCTGCTGACGCTGGCCCGTGAGGGTGAGGAGCGGCCGCCGCTGCGGGCGCCCACCGACCTGGCGGACCTGGCCGAGGAGGCGGCCGAGCGCTGGGGGCCCGCGGCCGGCGCCCGCGGCACCGCGGTCGTCGCCGACGGCCGGGGACGTCCCGTGGTGCGCGCCCCGGCCGAGGAACTGGACATCGTGGTGGACAACCTGGTCGAGAACGCCCTCGTGTACGCACCCGAGCACTCGGTCATCCGCGTGGGCTGGGAGGTCCGGGGCACGACCGGGGTGCTCACGGTGGCCGATGAGGGCCCGGGGCTCAGCCCCGATGACGCGGCGCGGGTGTTCGAGCGGTTCGCGCGCGGCAGCGCCGGCCAGGGCACGCCCGGCACGGGCCTGGGCCTGGCGATCGTCCGGACGCTCGCCCGCCGGTGGGATGGCGATGCGACGCTGGAGAACGGCCCCGACGGCGGCGCGCTGGCCACCGTGACGCTGCCGCTGCACGACGCACCGCGGCAGGCTTTGCACCGGGATGGGCGGGACCTGGACGGCTCCTTACCCGGCGGGGCCTAACGTGCGGCGCATGCGATTCCCATCTCCCTTCTCCGTCGCGTTCCTGGGCCTGGCCGGGCTGCTGGTGGCCGCCGCCCTGGGCGCCGCCGCCTACTGGGTGTCCGCCGACGACTCACCGGGCCTGTCCGACGGCTCCGTCGCCGCCGGCCGGCCACTGAGCCCCACCGACGAGGACGGCCGCGCCCGCACCCTCACCACCACGCCGGTCCGCACCGGGCGGGCGATCTTCCGCGCCGAGTGCGGTGGCTGCCACACGCTGGGCGCCGCCGGGACGCGCGGGACGGCCGGGCCGAACCTGGACCGGCGCTCGCCGGACGTCGCGCAGGTGCGCGAGCAGGTGTCCGGCGGGGGCGGCGGAATGCCCGCGTTCGGCGCGGTGCTGTCGGCCGGCGAGATCAACCGTGTGGCGGTGTTCGTGGCCGGATCGGCGCGGCCTCCGGCCCCGGCGACCACGAACAGCACCCCGGTGGCGCCGCCCACCCGCACCGATGACAGCGGCGGGGACGACGACGACAGCTCCGGCAGCGACGATTCGAGCAGCGACGACGACTCCGGTGGAGACGACGACTCGGGCAAGGGCCGTGGCCGCGGACGCGGCGGGGACGACTCCCGGGACGACTAGCCGTCGGCGGCCGGCCTGTGCGCGACCACGTGGCACCACGGCTGCAGCAGGGATCCGCGCAGGCACAGCCGTCCGCGCTCATCGGTCATCACCGTGTGGGTGCGCAGGTGGTCGGGGTCATCGGACGCGGGCAGGTCGAAGGGCTGGCGGAACGGGTGGAACTCCACCCACCGCATCTCCAGGTCCTCCAGCAGCCGTCGCGTCGCCCCATAGGCGCGCACCACGTGCAGCAGCCCCGCCGGGTGGGCCGCCGTGCGCTCGAGGGTCTCGAGCTCCTGGTCGTGGACGTGGAAGTAGTCGAACAGCACCAGCATCCCGCCGGGCCGCAGCGACCCGGTGAGCTCCCCGACGGCCTCGGCGAAGTCCGGCGCCGGCAGGTGATGCAGCACGCCGTTCGCGATGGCCACATCCACCGGCCCGTCGTCGTCGACCAGGTCGTGCTCCGGGGCGAGCGCCCTGAGGTGCCGCGCCAGCAGCCCGCCCTGCGGCTCCAGCACCCGGATGCGCGCGCGCTCACCCCGGCCGGATCGCTCCGCCAGGCGCGCGCGCACCAGGTCGGTGAGATCCTGGTCGGAGGGCATCACCTGATCGGGGATCAGGGCGAGGCGTGCGAGGGCGTCGGACATCACCGGCAATCTCGGGCAGCGCGTGGGAGAAGTCCAGGGCCGTCTGGTCGCCGGGTGGCGGTATCCTGCCCCCCGCGCCCCCGTAGCTCAGGGGATAGAGCACAGGTTTCCTAAACCTGGTGTCGCAGGTTCGAATCCTGCCGGGGGCATCACCGGGGAACCGCACTGCAAAGCGGTTCTCATCGCACCGCGGGTTCGGCCGAACCACCTGAATTGCCCGGGTGGGAACAGAAGTGGGAACATCGCTTCGTGGCCGCCTCCTTCGAGCGCACCAGCGTTCCCGGCGTCTACCGGCGCGGTGGCCGGTACGTGGTGATGTTCCGCGACGACCGCGGCCGGCAGCGCAAGCGTTCCGCCGCAACGCTGGCCGAGGCCCGCGCCATCAAGAGCGCGGTGACCGCCGACCTGGTGCGCGGCGAGTACGTGCAGGAGTCACGCCTACGGTTCGCCGAGTACGCCCGTGAGTGGGTGGCCGGCTACCAGGGCCGCACCAGCCGCGGCATCCGCACGCGCACCGTCGAGGAGTACCGCCGCGACCTGGAGCGCGAGGCCATCCCGTACCTGGGGCACCTGCGGCTCACCGAGATCCAGCAGCGGCACATCAAGGCGTTCGCTGCCGAGCTGTCCGGCCGGGGTCTGTCGATCGGCACGGTGCGCAATGCGATCACCCCGGTGCGTGCGCTGATGGCGACCGCGATGGAGGAGGGCCTCATCCGCGCAAACCCGTGCGCGGGCCTCCGCATCGGTGGCCGGAGGGCCCCGCAGCAGGAGGGCGAGCGACGCGCCCGGGCGCTTACCGAGCAGGAGCTCGCCGCGCTGTTTTCGGAGGTCCCTCCGGAGTCACTCCTTCTCGTGGAGTTCCTCGCGCAGACGGGGCTCCGGATCAGCGAGCTGGTGGCGCTGCGGTGGAGTGACCTGGATCTCGACGCCCGGCGGGTTCACGTGAGGCGCGCGATCGTCGACGGAGTGCCCGACGTGCCGAAGAGCGCCTACGGCGTCCGCGATGTCCCGGTCTCCCGTCAGATGGCGACGGCACTCCGCGAACACCGGCTCGCGTCCCGGCACTCCGCGGACGCCGACCCGGTGTTCACCTCACCGGAGGGTTCCCTCGTGAACCCCCGCAACCTGCTGCGCCGGACGGTGAAGCCCGCCGCCACGCGTGCCGGCGTGCCCTGGGCGAGTCTCCACACGCTCCGCCACACGTGCGCGTCGATGCTCTTCCGCTCGGGCTGGAACGCCAAGCAGGTCCAGATGATGCTCGGCCACCACTCGCCGGCCTTCACCCTGGCGACCTACGTCCATCTCATCCCCGACGACCTCCCCGAACCGGAGTTCCCCGGGAGGGCACTCCGGACTGACTCCGGAGGGTGACGGAGTGACTCCGCCGGAGTGGCTCGGAGTCACTCCCGAATGGTCACCTCGTCAGGCTGGCAACGGAGGTCCGGGACCGGGCGACGGCAGGCCGCGGTCGTGGTCTCGCGTGCTGCGTCACGGCCTGAGCACGAAGGGCGTTCGCGCCTGTGGGAAACCGGCGCTCACGTTGGCGGTGTACGAGCCTGCGGGGCCATCGATGGTGACGGTGATGTAGCCGACGCCGACGACGTCGCGGATGACGAAGAAGTTGTCGCGGATCGACGCGACCTTGCCGCCGATCCGGGCACGGGTGTAGCCGTCGGCGGCGATGCCGGTGATGAACACGTTGGCGTTGCGGTACGGACCGCGGTACGCGGGTCGCTAGTTGCCAACGGTCATCTCGGCTGGTCTCGGTCCGTCTGGGAAATCCCTGCTCATTGGCCCAATCACATGCGGTTCGCGAGCCCGTCGTCTCGGTCCGTCTCGGTTCGTCTCGGTGACACTCTAGTGACACCCCTCGACCCCGGCGCCTCGAAGAACACCGGGTCCGGGAGGTCGTCCGGCAGCAGGTGCACGTAGGTCGCCAGGGTGAAGGCGGGGGAGTGGTGACCCAGCCACACCTGCACCTGCTTGGCGTTCAGCCCGGCGCGGAACAGGCGAGTCGCGCACGTGTGGCGGAGCATGTGCACCGTCCCCCCGGGGATCCCCGCCCGTTCGGCGGCCGGCTTGAGCATGCGCGCGTAGACAGCCTCGCGGCGGTACGGCGTGCCGCGGGAGGTCGAGAACACGAAGTCCTGGTCGCCGGGGAAGCGGCTCTCGGAGCGGTGGCGCCACAGTTCCTGGGCGAGGCTCTGCGACAGCGGCACGTCGCGGCGTCCGTACCGGCTCTTCGGGCTGGCCTCCTCGCCGCGATAGATCCGCCGACGGACCAGCACCCGGCGGGTGCCGAAGTCGAGGTCGGACCACCTCAGGGCGAGCATCTCCCCGACCCTCAGCCCGGTGTCGGCAAGGAAACGGATGATGAGGTGCGGCGTCCCGGTCAGCTCGGCCAGCAGCCCGTCCAGCTGGGAGTCGGTGAGCGCCTTCACGACGTCCGCCTCGGGATCGTCGCTCCGCCGCGCCGGGAGGCGGATGCCGATCGCCGGGTTGTGGCGGATCAGGCCCTCCTCGACCGCTGTGGCGAACAGCGCCCGCACCGGGGCCATCAGGTTCCTCACCGTGGCCGGCGACGCGCCGCCCTCCGCCAGGTGGGTGGCGAACTCCTTGATCTGCCGGGTCTCGATCTCCGCGAGCAGGCGGCGCTCGAAGAACGGGATCGCCCGGGCCTCTAGGGCGCGCTCGTAGTCCGCCTTGGTTGCCGGGCGGATTCCTCGGCCGGTGCGGCCCTGGTAGAGGCGGATCCACTCCCGTGCGTAGTCCTCGAACCGCACCCGAGACAGCTCGCGGAACTCGCCGCGGTGGACGTCGGCCTGCAGCGTCGCGCGAAGGGCCTTCGCCTCGGCGATCGTCCGAGCGGATCGCTGGCGCACGCGTCCCTGGGGGTCACGGAACCGCACGGCGTACCTCGTGCCACGCCGGTAGATGCCCGGGTGACGCTCAAGCGGGATCAGGGGTGCGGGCACGCCGCCGAGGCTCCCACGTTCCAATTCGCCGAACCACCGGAACGGGTGCGTCGGAGTCACTCCGGATCGACTTCGGAGTCACTCCGGTCACACGTTCGGAGTCACTCCAAGCTACGCCGACGCGACGCGCGGGACGGGACCCACGGCCGATGGAGCTGGGGGCACCGGCCGCGCCCACGGCGCTGTAGCGCCTATTCGGGTTTGGTGTGTCTACGGTGATACCGTCGCGCCGGTGGTCGCACCCCTGACGAACCGGATCAGCAGCGTGACCCGTCGGCCGGTCCTCATGACGGCCGTGGTCGTCGCGGTGGGCCTCGCCGGTCTCGCCTTCGTGACCGGACAGTCGCAGCCGGCGTCGGACGCCAGCTCGAGTCCGGCGGACCCTTCGAGGCAGCTCGCGCCCATCACCGCCGAGGCAACATCGGGCCCACGTGGCGGAGCGGCTACCGCCGATCTCCCGGCCGGGAAGGTGCGCCAGCGGCTACGGAGTTGGCGGTCTCAGGTGCGTGACGGCAGCCGCGTGCCCCGGGCGGAGCAGGAGCGCCTACGTCGCGGAATCACCCGTTACATGCCTACGGGGGTCACGCTGGACCTTCTCCAGTTCGTCGGTGGCCCGAAGGACGGAGTCCTGATTCGGATGACCACCGCGACGCCGGCCAGCAGCCTCCAGGCGTTGGACCCCGTCGTTTCGTACATCGGTCGCGCCGGTGTCCTCGGAGCCTTCCAGCTGAAGAACGCCTCAGGAGGCACGGTGTGGGTCGCCGGGCACGTCCGGAACGGCGGGTTCGTCTCGACGCGGCCCGATCTGGATGCCTGCGGCCCCATCGCCCACTGGGGTGGTGGGCCATCGGAGTGTCCGGTCGACGGCTGAGCCGCAGGGCGGCTATCGCCTGCACCGCTGAACGTGCCTACAATCGGCCGCATGGCGACGAGCCCCATCCGAGTCGATCTGGGTCCTGAGGAGCGGGCACGGCTGGAGGCTGAGAGCCGCCGTCGTGGCATCGGCGCCGATGCCGTGATCGTGGAACTGGTCCGGGGCCTCCCAGGTCCGGATGCGGACGCGCAACGCGGGATCGACGCATTGGATCGCCTCCGGGGGCTATGGCAGGGCGTGCCGGAGATCAGTGAGCGGGCTATCGACGAGGCGCTCCGCGCCGACCGCGCGGAACTCGAGGCGCGGGCACTGCGGGGCAGCGCCGACTAGTGCCCGTCGTGGTCGATGCGAGCCTGTTGGTGCGGCTCGCATCGGGTGGGGCCCTTCACGCCGAGATCGGCGAGCACCTCGCCGTGGCGATTCGCGGCCGCGTGGACCTGCACGCACCGGCCCTGATGCCGTACGAGCTCGAGAGCGCCGTTCGCAGCCTCGTCTTCGCGAATGAGATTTCGGAGTCGGCCGCCCTGGCCGGTCTCGCCGCGGTCGGCGACCTCCCGATCACACTGCACCCGCCCCCGGGGAATGGGTTGATCCTCCGGATGGCAGCGCGTCAGGGGACGAGGGCGGCATACGACGCGGCCTACCTCGCGCTGGCCGACGATCTCGCCGCCGAGCTGTGGACCCTCGACAGCCGGCTCGCAGACCATGCGACGCGACTCGGAGTCTCCGTCCGGCACCTCGCCGCCTGATCCCGTTCAGGTGCTGATCTGTCGGGCGGTTCTGGCCGTCCGGGAGTGGAACGTTCCTGTGTGGCGTATTGGCTGGTGACGATGTTGCGCACCGATACCGATACCGCGCTGGTCGCAGCGGCGCTGGAGGGCTCCCCAGAGGCCGCCGACGTGTTGTTCGAGCGACATTGGCCGCGGGCGTGGAAGGCCGCGTACGCGGTGCTGGGGGACCGGGACGCCGCGGATGACGCGGCCCAGCGAGCGGTCGAGCGAACGTTCCGGGCACTCGATCGATTCCGCCCAGATGGTTCGTTCGGCGCGTGGATCGCCCGGATCGCGGTGAATCAGGCGATTGACGCGCTGCGGCGTGCTCCTCGCGAGCAGGAGCTTCCAGAAAACGTGGCCGCACCGGATCGCTACGCCGAGATGCTCGACCGGGACGCCCTGGTGGCGGCGGTCGCCGGCCTCGACCGGGACCGGCGACTGGTGGTGGTGCTCCGGTACTGGGTGGACCTCGATCCCCCGGAGATCGCCGAACGACTCGGGGTGCCGGTGGGCACGGTCTCATCCCGTCTCTCGCGGGCGCTGGCGGACCTGCGGGAGAAACTGGACGGAGTCACGAGATGAACGAGTTGGAGACCCACCTCCGATCCCTCGCGGACCACGTGCCGGAGCCCGACGAGCGGGCAACCCAGGCGGCCAGGGCCGTCATGCGTTCGTCCCTGCCCATTCGCACCGACGGCCGTGCGCGCGGACGCTCCTGGTTCATCCGTGCGAGGACCCGCCCGTACCTTCTGGCAGCAGCCGCCCTGCTGGTGATTGCCGGCGGTGCACTTGCCGCTGGCGCCTGGAGCCTCGATGACCTCCCGCCGTTCGGGAACCGCGCCGACGAGGCATTCGTGCTGCCCTCGACCGACATCCTGCCCGGAGGGTACGAACGGACCCGCCCTCCTCGGTATGACGAGCTCCCGGAGCGCCCCGCGCTGCTGTTCCCCATGGGTGTTGGGTACACCGAGGCGCTCACTCGGTACGCCGCCGCTCGAGCGCGACGCCAGGTGCTTCCGGCAAGAGTCGAGCTCACCGACCCTCTACCCTCTGGGAAGGTTGTGATGGTTCGTGCCGATGATCGTGTGGTCCTGGACCCCGCTGCGCCGTCCGGGTACGCGGCGACCACTGGGCTCGTCAACACGCTGCCCCGGCCGTACGGAGGCGATGCGCTCCCGATCGCCCGGTGCCAGTTGCTGATCGGGGCCGACGATCCTCAGTCCCCGGCGTGCGACGCACCTGGGGTGACGCGAACCTATGTGCGGGAGGGCGTGAACGGACGGTGGATTCCTTCCCCGAACGAAGAGGAACTTCAGGACCCCGACGTCCAGGCGAGCACCGAGTTGTCGGTCCTTTCCGACCCGTCGGTCCCCAGGTTCACCGTGACCGGACGAATGGGCGAGATGCTGCGCGTGTCGCTCGGCAACCCCGGCCGCCGCGCCCTGTCACCGATCGTCGCCAGACGGGCGCAGACGACGGAGGGGGTAACGCTGGTCGTGGCGAGCGCCGGCACGCGACTGTGTTTCCTCCAGATCGGTGGCGGCGGTACGGGCAGCGTGTGCGGCACCCAGCGCGGCTTCTTGAGCCGCGGGGCGGCGATCTCCGGCGGGAGGTACAGAAGCGGACCGCTGCGGCTCAGCGGCCTCGTGGGCGATGGCGTGGCAGAGGTCCGTACGGACGGGGGCAGAGTGGTCCCCGTGATCAACAACACCTTTACTTTCCAGCCCGCTGACGGCGTCCGGACGCTGACGTTCAGCGGCCCGATCGGCACGTTCACGCTCCCCGTTGGACCTGGGGCGGACAAGTCTGAGCGGTTCACACCCGATCGCTCGCGTGAGCGTGTGCTGTCACGGATCGCCTTGACCGGCGGTGGATACGCGGCCATTCGTGTCGCGCCGAACCGAGGGGGCGGGCGATGCGACTGGCTCTACATCCTCGGTCAGGTCCGGACCACGCGCTGCACGCGACCCACGGACCCGCCGCTGCCGTACGACGTGGTCTCCGGAGGGTTCAATCCGGGCGACCGCGGCTACCCCTACGTGTACTCGGGCCCGTTCGCTCCGGAGGTCGGTGCGGTCGAGATGAACTTCGCCGACGGCACCAGCCGGCGCCTGCCCCTCAACCAAGGATTCGTCCTCTTCGAGATCCCCAGGCGGAACCTCGACAAGGAGCGGTGGCCCGTCGCCGTGACCACCTTCGATCAAGACGGCGTGGCCCTGGTCCGCAACTCGCTCGGCGACTTCGGGCAGATCGTCCGCCAGCAGGGCATACCCAAGTAATCGTTCGTAGCGCCGCGTTGAGCTGCGGTCCTCGCGGATAGGGCGTCGAGAGCCTGTCGTCGAACGCTGGGCCTGCGCACAGAATGCACCCCCGGGTGCCGGGCGACCTCCGCGTCAGTAGTCGATCGACCAGATCACGTCGTCGCTTCCGTCTGCCGCTCGGCCGACGCTTCGTCCCTCGATGCGCTCGATCCCCGACGGCCCGCGTTCAGCGAACCATATTTCGGCGCCCGATCGGCCATAGGCGGTGAGTCGCTCGCGCCCGCCGGGAAGTGCCACCGTGCTGAAGCTGCCAGCGGCCGGAAGAGGGACAGTCGAAGGGATCATCCACCCGACTGGTACCGCCGCCAGGGGCTCCTCCCGCGCCAGGGGCGAGAGTGCGAACACAGTTCCGGCAACCACCAACGCGGCGGTAGGGAGCGTCCATCGTTTGCGGAGCGATGCCACGCCATTCCCTCGGTCGTGACGTGCCTCCGAACGATCCCCCGGAAGGGGTAGCCGGCACTCCGCATCGGACGGTGCATATGTGTGTCTCTGAATGTTGGTTCGTCTTGGCTCCCCGTAGGGAGCGGGCCGAGGTCGCGTCCTACGGTCTTGGGAAGGGCCGCTGCAATGACCTTGAGTTGACCAGGCGATCTGCTCCTCCGCGAGGGGGTGGCCTGCTGGCTCCTGTCCATCCAACTGGGGAGTCCGACCGACCGCGGCACCGTTGGAACGTGCTCTCATTGCAGACGCGGTCGCCCTACCGTGGCCCGAGAACGGTGAGGGTCTCCGCTCCCACCGCGTCCGTGCTTGGAGTGACCCAGGCGACGCGCTGGCCACCAGGTTCGTCCGCTACTCGTCGCACGAACCCAACGGGGATGCCGGGCGGGATGAGCGAGGCTCGCCCCTTGACCGGGAATCCCGCGGTGACGACCAGCTGGTTCACGGCCACCGGTTTCTCCGCTGGTATCCCGGTCACCCGCAGTTCGCCGCTCCGCGTCGCCAAGAGAGCCCCCCGCACCCCCGCGGACCCCAGGATCTTGACGCCCACGTTCGTCTGGCCGGAGCGCAACAGGGAGACATCAGCGTCGCTTGCGGCGACCCGCGAGATGACGCCCACCATCGCCTCCGGAGGGTCACCGGCGAGCACGGGTGCACCAACGGAAACGCCGTCGCGGCGACCACGATTGATGCGGATCTTGGAAACCCTCGGGAGCCCAAGGACCCCGATGACGGAGGCCCGCACCATCTTGTAGTTGCGGAAGTCACCGCCCGGGGCATCCGATGGCTGGGCAAGGACGGCCGTGCGAAAGTCTCCACGCTTCCGGAGCTCCGCGACAAAACGCTTCGCCATCGCGAGCGGTGCGTCATCCGAGACGGGTTCCACATCCGGGGAGGGTGAGAAGTGAGCTGCCCAGACACCGATCCCATCCCCGCTCAGGAAGTACACCGATCTGATGGTTCCCTGAGGGGTGCCAGACGCTGGAAGCCCCCAGTACTCACCGCCTTCCGTGGGCGTGCTGGGGTACGAGAGCTCCCAGCGAGCGAACGCGTAGTACCAATCCAGTTCCCAGCCGTTCTTGCGCTCGTCGCGCAGGCTCACCCGATCCGCCCCTGTCAGGGCACCGTTAGCCAGAACCCGCCGGGCCTCGACCCACTTGGCGGGAGCACCGACTGCGGCGGACGCCGCCAGGCCGACGCGTGACCTATCCGGGTAGAGCCACCAGCGCCCGGGTCTGTTTGGTGCTTCGGTTCGGGTCGGCTTGGGAAGGCGCTGGGTTGTGGAGGTCGTGGTCCCAGAGGGTTCGCTCCGGTCGCCCTTCGGGAGTGCCATCACCAGGAAGGCCGCCACGCCGGCCACCAGGACGCCGGTCCCGACGAGGCTGGTGATGCGCCGGCGATGCGCCCGGCGGCGAGCCCGGGCGAGACCCTCCAGAGACCGACGGCGTGTGTCGTCCACGCGCGCTGGCTCGGCTGGTGCGGCGGCGTGTTCCATGAGCGCGGTCAGGGACCGGTGCAGGTCATCGTTCATGGGGCACCCCCTCCAGTGCGGCGCGCAGGTCACCCATTGCGCGTGAGAGCCGGGACTTTGCGGTGCCGACCGGCACCTCGATGACCTCGGCGATCTCCTCGATCGACAGCCCCAGTGCGAAGCGCAGCGCGACGACCTCTCGTCGGTCGGCCGGCAGGCCGGCGACCGCACGCCAGAGGGCGCCCACGCCTGCGGGCATGCTGGTGGGCGGTGCTGCCGTCTCGGGATCAAGTTCGACCAGGCGCCGATTGTCGCGGAGGCTGTTGCGGGCACGGTTGAGCACGATGCGCCGCAGCCACACCAGGAATGGCCGTCGGCCGTCGAAGCTCGGCAGCTGGCTGAACGCCCGAATCACCGCCTCCTGGGCGACGTCCTCGGCGAAGGCGGAGAACCCCAGCACGCTGCGTGCCATCCGTAGCGCGTCCGGCCACACCAGGTCGAACAGCGTCGCAGCGGCCGCGTCAGAGCCCGCGCGGGCCTGCCGGACAAGGTCGGCGTGCGGATCGGTCATCTCGCACAGTCAACCCGCAACTCGCGAAAAAGGTTCCCCCGTTGGCGTCGAGGACGGGGCGAAGCCATCTTTGTTGCCGGACCGGGCCTTAAATGTTTTGCCCCTCGTTCTGGCGAGGCGTAGGGTATTTATGCCGTGGACGCCAACGAATCAACGCCACTTCAGTTTGAACTCGGTCCACTCGGCCCCGCGGCCCCTGGCGCCGACGAGGTCGAGCGCGCCATCACACTGCTCACGGAGGGTGCGTGCGCAGAGGATGTCGAGTCCGAGACGCTCGACTGCAAAGAGGATCCGTCACTCCGGGGTCCGGCCGGTGAGCCGGCGTCGGGGGACCCTCGCAGCGAAGCGGCTGCTCGTCTCCTGGCGGAGGCCGGGGCCTGTTTGGCGAACCACGAAGGCGGGACGCTGATCGTCGGCATCGATGATCACGCTCAAGGCCTTGCCGCGTTTCGCGGAACCACGCTCGATCGTGTCTGGCTCGTTGCGCGACTGCGGGAGCTCACCCAGCCACCCCTCACCGTCACCGTCGCTGAGCGGCAGGCAGGCGCTGCCCGGCTGCTGCTCGTCCATGTCCCGAGGAACCCATCGGTCGAACCGCACTCGGCGACCGTCTCGAAGAGCGGCGGTCGACGCACTCCTCGCCGGGTCGGAACCCAATGCCAGGACATGGCATCTCTGGCCGAGCTCATGTCCTGGGCGCAGGGGCGAAGCGGGGAGGACTGGTCCGCCGGCCCGAGCGGCAGGCCCGTCAGCGACGTTCGCCCAGGGGCCTTGGATGCGCTCCGACGGGTCCTGACCGATGCACAAGACCTCAGCCGCGAGGAAATCGCCGGCCTTGACGACACGGCGCTCCTCGCGCGACTCCAACTCTTGCGACCGGACGGGTCACTCACTCGGGCCGGCGCCTTGCTGCTGTGCGCCGCAGCCGTCCCCCGGATCGTCTACCGGGCGCGTCCGGCCTCCGGTGCCCGCGCGGAACATCGATCCGAGCGTCCAGGCCTGGGGCTGCTCGAGGAACTCCTGGCCGTGGAATCGGAGATCGACGGTCGGAACAGGCGCTTCGAGCTGGCCTCGCGGAGCCCGGTCGTCCGAGAGACCCGGGCCATTGCCGCGCGTGCGGTCCGGGAAGCCCTCGTCAATGCCATCGCGCACCGCGACTGGGGCATTCCCGAGCCCGTGATCGTCGAGCAATTCGGCGACGAGCTGATTGTCTACTCGCCCGGCGGGCTCTTCGAGGTGGAACTCGACAAGCTCCTCACCGCGCCGTCACGCACCCGGAACCGCTCCCTCGCCGATGCCCTCCGATCGCTCCGCCTCGCGGAGCGTGAGGGGACCGGCATCGACCGCATGTACATCGAGCAGGTCCGCCTGGGTCACCGTCCCCCCGTCTTCGAGGAACGCGACGGCGGGATCCGGGTTGCCCTCGTCGGCGGCCCACCCGTCCCCGAGATCGCCCTGGCGTACGGCGATCTGCCCGAGAACCTCCAGGCGAGCGCCCGTGCGGCTGTCGCGCTGGACCTCTTGAGGGAGCGCCCTTCGATCACCCTGGCCGAGCTCGCAAACGCGGCACAGGAGCAGCCCGATGCGCTCACGGCGTTCCTCGTCCAGGCTGAGCAGGCGGGCCTCCTTCGTCCAGTCGCGCATCCGCGTCCGAGCGGCGAACGCGCGTGGCGCCTTGCGGATCCGGTTCGCGCGGCACTTGGACCGGTGCTGGCCTACTACGCGCGCCCTGTCGCGGAATCCCTCGGCCTGGTGGCACGGCTCGCACGCCAGATGGGCGTCATACGGAATCAGGACGTCCAGGATCTTCTGGGTCTGAGCACGAACCGGGTCAGCGCGCTGCTGCGGCAGGCACAGGAGGATGGGATCCTCGCTCTTGCGCCGGGTGCCAGCGCGAGAGGCCGCGGTGCGGCCTATGTCCTGGCAGACGCGGCTCGAGAGGCCTCGGAGCACTGAGTCGCTCGGTGGACGTGACAGCTCGGCATCCCTCACGGGACAATGCCGACATGGCTCAGCTCCCCCCTCTGGCGGACCTCCGCAGCCGCCGCGAGGAGATCCTCGCCATTGCGGCACGACGTGGTGCCTCGAACGTTGCGGTCGTCGGGCCTGTCCTCCGGGAGGACGACGCCGAAGGTGGTTCCGTTGACCTGGTGGTGGACCTGGAGCCGGGACGCAGCCTGCTGGACCTCGGCGGCCTGCTGATGGACCTTCGGGCGTCGCTCGGCTGTGAAGTGCACGTCTTCACCCGCTCGGGACTTCGGCCCCGGATCCGTGAGCGCATCCTCCATGAAGCACGACCGCTGTGACCTCCGAGCGCCAGAACCCCGATACGCAGTTCGCGCTCGCGTACCTCGCGGAACGGATGCGCGACCCCGAGTTCCGGACGGAGTTCGAGGCCGCCGCCGCGGAGCTTGCCGCGAGGCCCGACGACTCGGACGCGCCTTCGGACGAGTCCGAGTCACCCTGAGGTCGCCGGTGGCCTGAACGACGGGACCGAAGTGTGCGCGCGGCGAAAACAACCCGCACCGCACACTTTCGCCCCGGGGGGTGGGAACAAAGTGGGAACATGACCAGCCGAGACGTACCGAGATCACGCGAGACGATCACCGGCGGAAACCTGGTTGGTAGCGGTGTTTCCCGAGACCAGCCGAGACGTACCGAGATGCCGGAGGGCTGTTCCTAAACCTGGTGTCGCAGGTTCGAATCCTGCCGGGGGCATCACCGACCGTTCACGCCATCCACCTCACGGCGGCCAAGCGGCGCCAGCTTCCGGGAAGGCGTCAGCCGGTCTCGACCACGATGGGCATCGCAAGGAAGGCGCCGAAACGCTGCGCGGCCTCCTCCACCGCCTGGTGCTCGGCCACGGACCAGTCGCTCAGCGGGGACGCGGTCACGGTGACGGCGTCCCGGCCGAGGGTGCGCTTCCAGGTGCCCAGCACGGCGCCGTCGATGACGACGACGCCGGTGAGGTCGTTCCCCATGGCGGTGAGGTGTGGGGCGAACTCGGGGGCGACGATGTCGCTCCGGTCGCGGTAGCCGCTGATGAACTCGTCGAAGATCGACATCAGGTGCGCCACCGGAGCGGCGCCAGGGGTGTCGGCGGCGCGCGCGGGGTCGAACCACAACTCCCGTCCGTCAACGGTCACCGAGGTGAGGTGTGCGGCCACGTCGGCGAGGCCACTCCGGACGTCGGTCACCGTGAGGCCCGACCAGGTCGCCATGTCGTGCACGGTGGCGGGCCCGCGCGTGGTGAAGTAGCGCAGGGCGAGCTCGGCCAGCGCCTCCTCACGGCCAAGGTGCCGGCGGTTCGGTGCCCGCTCGTCCAGCAGCGCGTAGGTGAACCGCCGCCCTCGGCGCGGCCCGCTGCAGACGATCCCCTCCAGCTCGGCGTGCATCATCACGTATGCCATCCACTGGCCGGCCTCGGGGGTGATTCCGGCGTCGGCGAGCACCTGGCGCAGCTCGTCGCGGGTGAGGTGGACGCCGCCGGAGAGCGCCTCCCCGATCGCCGCCATGGCGGCCGTGAGGGACGTCGTGTCCCAGCCGCTGCGGCGGGCCACCCCGGCATTGACCTGTTGCACGCGCGGTCCGGTGAGGGCGAGCAGCCAGCCGATGTCCGCCGGGGTCACCAGGTGCCACGTGGGCCGCAGCAGGTGGGTGCGGAGGATCTCCCCGTCGGCGAACGCCCGCTCCACGTCGGCATCCAGCAGGTCCGGCGCGCGCAGGCCCAGCGCCCAGCGGCAGCCGGCCCAGTCCTGGGCCTGCACGGCGATGAGCCCGCCCACCACGTCGGCGGGGGCGGACCCGCCGAGGCGGCCGACGCCGAGGCCGGCCAGCCGCATGCCCGCGATGTCCGACGCCCTCACGGGCTCAGGCTACCGCGGAGCCCCCGCCGTGCCGGCGGGGGCTCCGACGGTCAGTCGTCGATCACGCCGCGGCTCTCCAGGAACGCGCGGCCGGGGCCCGCGTCCAGCCGCACGCCGGCGACCAGGTTGGATCCGTCGTCGGTCGACCACGAGAACACCGCGCCCACCTTGTCGTTCATGAAGAACGGTGACCCGGAGTCGCCGGCCGCCGGGATGCCGTAGTACCCGCGCCGGGTGAGGGGCTTCGCATCCCCGAACACGGTTCCGCCCTTCAGCCGCTTGATCGGGAAGAGCGACCGGTTGCGGTACCCGTCCATGAGCGGCGTGCCCGTGAACGTGCCGTCGTCGGTGTTGTCGCCGTAGCCCACCTGCTGCACGTCCGGGCGGCGGCGCAGCGAGAACCGGGCGACCTCACGCGTGTCCACGAGGCGCGCGGGGGTGATCCCCGTGACGGGCGCCGCCAGGTGCAGCAGGCCGATGTCCTGCTCGCTGCCCCTGCGGAACTGCTTGGGCGTGAACTCACCGCCCAGGAAGAGGGCGGGATCGTAGGCGGGGTTGGGGTCCGGCGTGCCCGGGATGCCGTCCAGCAGCGGCGCCGGGAAGTTGTCCACCACGTCCACGCGGTTCCGGAAGGTGACCCGGTACGTGAAGTCGCCGTAGCCCTCCAGGTACGGCTGCACGCAGTGCGCCGCCGTGAGCACGGTCTGCGGGTCGATGAGCGTCCCGGTGCAGACGAGCAGGTGGTCGTCGGGGCCGGTGCCGAGGATGAGGCCGACGTTCGGGTGGTCGTCCCCATCACGCTGGCCGCCGATGACGGCGACCGCCGACGTGCTGCCGAGGACGAGTGACGCGGCCGTGGTCGCGACGAGGACACGCAGAGGGGTGCGCACGAGGTTCCTCCCGGGGGGCTGGGCGCGGACGGTCCCACCTCCTGTGTCGCCTGCGGAACGCCCGAAATGAGCCATGCGCACGATCGGCCGGCGGTATCGGTTCGGGTGATTTGACGGTCGGCCGGGACGTCCCCATGATTCGGCCATGCCCAACCTCCCCTGCCCGCACGCGCCGGAGACGGATCTGCACGAAGCCCGCCGTGTGATGGAGCACACCCCGGCGGTCGCGCTGACCCATGCCCGTCGCGCCGCGGACCTGGCGGCGATGTGGGGTGACGAGCGGGCCTGGGCGTGGGCAGGACTGCTCGAGGCGCGGGCCCGCGGCTACATGGGGGAGCCTGACCGGGGCTTCCGCTCGAGGGGCTCGGCGATTCCGCCGGCGTCGCATACGCGATGACCGACATCAGCGTCGCCCTCGCCGAGCGCGGCGACATGCGCGCTGCGCGGGCGGCGATCGACCGCGGCATCACGCACGCGCGTCTGGGCGGATACCTCGAGATCGAGTTGGATCTCCTGGAGAACCGCGCCGCGGTGAGTCTGGTGGAGGGTGATGCCGAGCGGACCCGCCACGAATGCCTGGCGGCGATCGGCCGCGCCGCCGCGACGTCGCACCCCTGCTCGGTCAGCCACCTCAACCTGACGCTCGTCGAGTTGGAGGGGCTCTCGGCGCGCCCCTACGGTTCTGGCCGGGGACGGCGGGTCACCACCGCCGTGGGGCTGGCCGCCGAGGCCGTCGCGGCCTGCCGGAACCATCGCTTCCGCACCGTGCAGGCGCTCTGCATGCAGGCGGAGGCGCTCGCGTGGGCCGATGAGGCAGACCGGGCCGTCGGGGTGGCGATGGCGGCGGTGCATCTGGCGGCCGACGTCGGTGGGGAGATCACCGCCGAGGCCGAATCCGCCCGGGCGGTCGCGCTCGCCGCGTCGGGACGACGCCCCGCGGCGCTCGCCTCGGCCGACCTGTCCGTGAAGGGCGCGACCGAGGGCGGCGAGGCCTGGCGCACCGCGATTCGCATCCGGGAGCTGGTGGTCAGCGGGGCGCTCGGCTCCCGCTGACCACCCGCCCGGTCACTCGGAGTCCGGGGCCTCCAGCAGCCCGAACTCGCCGCCCGGCGCGAGGGTGCCAGCCCGGCGGTACGCGTGGAGCTTGTTGCGGGAGTCCGCGATGTCGAGGTTGCGCATCGTGAGCTGGCCGATCCGGTCCATGGGGCCGAACGCGGCGTCCTCGGTGCGCTCCATCGAGAGCTTCTCGGGGTGGTACGAGAAGTCCGGCCCGGTGGTGTCGAGGATCGTGTAGTCGT
>LNFM01001702.1_pt1 | contig 66423 bp, 56 predicted proteins | sample 596031 | NCBI WGS metagenome assembly LNFM01 (sample SAMN04254537, study PRJNA301005) | activated carbon metagenome | isolation source: dual media filters at the Ann Arbor, Michigan drinking water treatment plant | place: USA: Ann Arbor
AGATCAATTTACGCCCACGCAAACGCCTGGGCTGGAAGACACCGTACGAAGTGTATGCAGGGGTGAGCGTTGCACTTATGGGTTGAATTCAGGATTTAAAAAGCAGATCATTATTTCAACGCATGATGAAAACTTCTTCGGCCTCCTCCAGCGAAAAATACCGGCGGAGATCGTTGGATCAAAATTCTTGCAGCTTGAAAAATTTGGCGTAGTGGTACCCGTAGAACCCTTCCTCAATTAGCGTTTGATTACAGAAGGGACGGCCTCGTCCCTTCTTCAAATGCCATTGCCTTGACGTTGATACCCAAGGCAGGCGATGTCAGTGTCACCAGTAGCCATTTAGGCACGGATTTAGTGCTGTTTTTCCCGATAGATTTATCTGAGTGAATGAGTCGTTCCCTCTTTCCTAGACACATGTCTAATGTCCGCTTCTGGCCGACCTGCGCCTGTCATTACCGGCAGAGAACGGCCAGAAGTGATCGGTTATGACCGGCAGAAACCGATCCCAATCGGCCAGTGACGACTGAGTGCCGAAAGCTATTAGGAAGGACGATCCGCTAGAAAGATGATACTGGCGTTAATTATATGACTATATTTTTAGGAGTATCTCTAAGTACACGACATAAAAATCATCCTAAATAAAAGCCATACGAATCAATGCAAGCCGCGTGATTAGTAACTATTTAGGATGATATGTGGGTAACTACCGCAGAAATGTACACCCAGCCGCAAAAGAAATTCCGCGCCCGCGATGAGGCGCAGGTGCTCGAAGAAATCCGCCTGACGGGCGAGCGCATGATTGTCCAGCGCGTCTTTCTGGCCGACGGTGATGCGTTGGTGATGCCCACGCGGCGGGTATTGACCATCCTCCAGGCGATTCGCCAGCACATGCCGGAAGTCGAGCGCGTATCGAGTTACTGCCTGCCGCGTAACCTGGCCAAGAAATCGGTGGCTGAGCTCAAGGAGCTGGCCGATGCCGGTCTGCGCATGGCTTATGTGGGGTGTGAGTCGGGCGACGATGAGGTGCTGGCGCTGGTCAATAAGGGTGAAACCTACGCGTCCAGCCTCAGTGCGCTGGATAAGCTCGGCGAGGCCGGTATAACACGCTCGGTGATGATCCTCAACGGTCTGGGCGGCACGGCATTGAGCGAGCAACACGCAGATAACTCGGCGCGGCTGATGAATGCATCACAACCAGAATTCCTTTCGACCCTGGTGGTGAGTTTTCCCACGGGCGAGGCGCGCTTTCGTCAGGGTTTTGCCGATTTCGAACCGTTGAACCAGCACCAACTGTTTGTCGAGGTTGAGCGTCTATTACAGGGGCTTGAGCTGCGTGACACGGTCTTTCGCAGCGATCACGCGTCCAACTACCTGGTTCTCAAGGGCAACTTAGGGGCTGATAAAACGCGACTCTTGGCACAGGTCAGGCAGGCTATCGAGCAGCCGCAGCAGGCTCATTTACGTCAGGAATGGCAGCGCGGTTTATGAACGGCTGTGTGGCGTGAAAGCTGCATTAGGGCTTTATCTGCCGGTTATCTGTCGCCGGCTGTGGGGAGGCACGATGCGTGGTGTGTTTTTGTTAATGGTTGCGGCGCTGCTCAGTGGCTGCATGAAAGCCAGTGATCTGGCCGATGGGGCGCTGTATCAGTTGGGCGATGTTGGCGTGCTCGATCACAGCGATACCCGCCGAGCCAGTCCTTGGCGTTTGCAGGCGGACTCCTTCATTTATATCGCCCAGGGGCACTTCGTGCCGCCGGGTGGCGCGTATCCAAGGCCCAATGTAGTGGCGGAGGAGGCGTATAAAGGCTTTGTCGAGTACTTCCCCTTGGTACGTCGCGCCAAAGCTCCGCTGGGGCTGGATGAGTCGCTGGCTGAGGCACGCGCAGCGGGCGCGCATTACTTGCTGTACAGCCGTTTTGCTTATGCCGATGACCGTATCGGCACGGTTGAAGAGTGGGAAGATCAGGAAGCGCTGGATCGTCTCGGCACTGATCGTGCGGTGATTCAGTTGATGCTGATTGAAACCAATACCCGTTTTCTCGTTGATACCGCGCGTATTCGTAGTCGCGGGGGCTTTTTGACGCTGTATGACGCTAAGCCGGATGACCTGATCGCGCCGGCGTTGCATGATTACGCCAGACGATTATTGGGCCTGGGGCATTGAGTGATGACGGATACCAATAAAGCGGGTGACCTGCTAGCGCAGATCCCGAAAGCTGAGGGTAAAGGGCTGCCGCCTGTGCATTTATGGCACCCGGCCTTCTGCGGCGATATCGACATGCGTATCGCGCGTGACGGCACCTGGTACTACATGGGTACGCCGATTGGCCGTAAGCCGATGGTTAAATTGTTCTCCACCATCATTCGCCGTGACGGCGACAAATATGTCTTGGTGACGCCGGTGGAAATGGTCGGCATCCAGGTCGACGATGCGCCTTTCGTGGCGGTCAGCCTGCAAGTGGAGGGGCAGGGCGAGCAGCAGTTGTTGCGCTTTACCAGCAATGTCGAAGAAGAAATCGTCGCGGGGGCTGAGCATCCCATCCGTGTGGCGATTGATCCGCAATCCGCTGAGCCTGCGCCGTATGTGCATGTGCGCAGTAACCTAGAGGCGCTTATCCATCGCAACGTGTTTTACCAGTTGGTTGAACTGGCTGTGACCCGCGAGATCGACGGGCAGAACTGGCTGGGTGTCTGGAGTGGCGGGGTGTTTTTCCCGATTGGTCTGGAGCCTTAACAACTCAGCCGCTCGTCGCAAGGCATAAGCAGCAAGCAGGTTTTAGGTCGATGACTTGTCGCTGATAACAAAAAGGCTCCCGAGGGAGCCTTTGTTTTGCGACTTACATGTTGGGGTAGTTAGGCCCGCCTGTGCCTTCCGGCGCTACCCAGGTGATGTTCTGGGAAGGGTCTTTGATGTCACAGGTTTTACAGTGCACGCAGTTCTGCGCGTTGATCTGGAACTTCTGCTCACCGTCTTCCTTGGTGACGATTTCATACACGCCAGCCGGGCAGTAGCGCTGCGCTGGTTCATCGTACAGCGGCAGGTTTTTGCCCAGCGGAATGCTCGCGTCGGTGAGCTTCAGGTGGCAGGGTTGTTCCTCTTCATGGTTGGTGTTGGAGAGGAATACCGAGCTGAGCTTGTCGAAGCTGAGTTTGCCATCGGGTTTCGGGTAAGCAATCTTCTGCGCTTCAGCGGCCGGCTTCAAGCAAGCGTAATCCGGCTTGGTGTCGTGCAGGGTGAAGGGCAGTTTGCCGCCGAAAATGTTCTGATCCAGCCAGTTGAAGCCAGCACCCATCAGCGGGCCGAACTTGTGCATCGCCGGGGCGAAGTTACGGGTGGTGAACAGTTCTTCGTACAACCAGCTGGCCTTGAACCCATCGACGTAACCGGTCAACTGATCGCCGCCTTCTTTACCCGCGAACAGGGCGTCTGCCACGGCTTCAGCCGCGAGCATGCCGGATTTCATCGCAGTGTGGCTGCCTTTGATCTTGGCTACGTTCATGGTGCCTAGGTCGCAACCAATCAGCGCGCCACCGTTGAAGACCATCTTCGGCAGCGAATTCAGGCCGCCTTTAGCCAATGCGCGGGCTCCGTAAGCGACACGCTTGCCGCCTTCCAGGTACTGAGCAATCACTGGGTGATGCTTATAACGCTGGAACTCATCAAACGGCGACAGGTGCGGGTTGCTGTAGGACAGGTCAACGATCAGGCCGACAACCACCTGGTTGTTTTCCAGGTGATAAAGGAAGGAGCCGCCGGTGTTTTCTTTGGCGACGAGATCCAGTGGCCAGCCGGCGGTGTGCACCACCAGGCCTTGCTCGTGCTTGGCTGGGTCGATATCCCAGATTTCCTTGATGCCGATGCCGTAATGCTGGGCGTCAGCTTCGGAGTCCAGGCCGAATTGCTTGATCAGTTGCTTGCCGATGTGGCCACGGCAGCCTTCAGCGAACAGGGTGTATTTGGCACGCAGTTCCATGCCGGGGGTGTAGTAACCCTCTTTCGGGTGACCTTCACGGTCAACGCCCAAGTCGCCAGTCAGAATGCCGTATACCGCACCGTTTTCGTTGATCAGTGCTTCTTGAGCAGCGAAGCCTGGGTAGATTTCTACGCCCAGATTCTCGGCTTGCTGGGCCAGCCAGCGGCACAGGTTGCCCAGCGAAATGATGTAGTTGCCATGGTTGTGCATGGTCTTGGGTACAAAGAAGTCCGGAACCTTGGTGGCTTTTTCGGCATTCTTCAGTACGTAGATGTCGTCGCGCTTGACCGGTGTGTTGAGCGGAGCACCCAGTTCTTTCCAGTCGGGGAACAGCTCGTTCAGTGCACGAGGTTCGAATACCGCGCCGGAAAGGATGTGCGCGCCGACTTCGGAGCCTTTTTCGACCACGCAAACGCTGATCTCTTTGCCCGCTTCAGCGGCTTTCTGTTTCAGTCGGCAGGCGGCGGACAGACCGGAAGGGCCAGCGCCGACGATGACGACGTCGAATTCCATAAACTCGCGTTCCACAGGCTATCTCCTACTCAAGGCTCTCTAATTTTATTTGACGATCAGGCTCGTTCCGTGAGCGATGCTGGCGCATTATATCTAGACCCTGCATTCGGTCCAATACAAACGTTTGTTTGAATTTTCTGTAGGGCTGTTAGAATCTTACTACATCGCTGACGATTGGCCGCTTCGTTGTATTGACCAGTCTAGGTCGTGCGGTCAAGATACGGTCGGTTTTGTGTCTGCCGTTACAGGTTGACTTCCGGTTCCGGCCGGTCTGCAGTTCCCGCCATGTTCGCTTCTGGCGACATTCTTATTCACCGGAGAGTAACGAGGAATCCATGAAGGTTCTTGTAGCTGTCAAACGAGTGGTCGACTACAACGTCAAAGTTCGCGTCAAAGCGGACAACAGCGGCGTTGATCTTGCCAACGTCAAGATGTCGATGAACCCTTTCTGCGAAATCGCCGTGGAAGAAGCTGTACGCCTGAAAGAAAAAGGCGTGGCGAGCGAGATCGTTGTCGTCACCATCGGCCCGGCCACTGCTCAAGAGCAGCTGCGTACGGCGCTGGCGCTGGGTGCTGACCGCGCCATCCTGGTTGAGTCAGCCGATGAGCTGAACTCGCTGGCTGTGGCCAAACTGCTCAAGGCAGTAGTCGATAAAGAGCAGCCTCAGCTGGTCATTATGGGCAAGCAAGCTATCGACAGCGACAACAATCAGACTGGCCAGATGCTGGGCGCACTGACTGGTTTCGGTCAGGGCACCTTCGCTTCCAAAGTTGAAGTGGCTGGTGACAAGGTTAACGTAACCCGCGAAATCGACGGCGGTCTGCAGACTGTTGCGTTGAGCCTGCCGGCTATCGTGACCACTGACCTGCGTCTGAACGAGCCGCGTTATGCGTCGCTGCCGAACATCATGAAAGCCAAGAAGAAGCCGCTGGAAACCGTTACTCCGGCTGATCTGGGCGTTTCTACCGCTTCCACCGTCAAAACCCTGAAAGTCGAAGCGCCTGCTACCCGCAGCGCCGGCATCAAGGTCAAGTCTGTGGCTGAACTGGTCGAGAAATTGAAGAACGAGGCGAAGGTAATCTAAATGACTATCCTGGTTATCGCTGAACACACCAATGCCGCCCTGGCTCCTGCCACGCTGAATACTGTGGCTGCTGCTGCGAAGATCGGTGGTGACATCCACGTTCTGGTTGCAGGTTCCGCTTGCGGCGCTGCCGCTGATGCTGCTGCCAAAATTGCTGGCGTTGCTAAAGTGCTGGTTGCTGACAACGCAGCCTTCGCTCACCAGCTGCCGGAAAACGTTGCGCCGCTGGTAGCTGAGCTGGGCAAGGGCTACAGCCACATCCTGGCTGCTGCTACCAGCAACGGTAAGAACATTCTGCCGCGCGTTGCTGCTGCGCTGGACGTTGATCAGATCTCGGAAATCATCGCTGTCGAAAGCGCTGATACCTTCAAGCGTCCGATCTACGCCGGTAACGCCATTGCCACCGTGCAGTCTTCCGCTGCCGTTAAAGTCATCACCGTGCGTGCCACTGGTTTTGATCCTGTTGCTGCTGAAGGCGGCTCTGCTGCTGTTGAAGCAGTCGGCGGCGCAGCTGATGCGGGCAAATCGACCTTCGTCGGTGAAGAACTGGCCAAGTCCGACCGTCCAGAACTGACCGCTGCCAAAATCGTCGTTTCCGGCGGTCGTGGCATGCAGAACGGCGACAACTTCAAGCACCTCTACGCACTGGCTGACAAGCTCGGCGCAGGCGTTGGCGCTTCGCGCGCTGCCGTTGACGCAGGCTTCGTACCTAACGATATGCAGGTCGGTCAGACCGGTAAAATCGTTGCACCACAGCTGTACATCGCTGTTGGTATCTCCGGCGCGATCCAGCACTTGGCTGGTATGAAAGACTCCAAAGTGATCGTTGCGATCAACAAGGACGAAGAAGCGCCGATCTTCCAGGTAGCTGATTACGGCTTGGTTGCTGACCTGTTTGAAGCAGTACCTGAGCTGGAAAAGCTGGTGTAAACCAGTTTTAAGCTCGTAAAAACCCGCTCATTGAGCGGGTTTTTTTATGCTTGGAATTTGGCAGTCAAACACTAATCAAGGCGTGTTGGCGCTCAGATAATCAACTCGGTGCGCTTGTGCGCAATGACAAGCCGCGCCAACGTCATCTGGACAATGAGTGTTAATATCTCCTGCAGGATTTCTGGCTGTATGCCAAATCACTTAGGTACTCCGCGAGTGTTAATGACCGTCTTGTGTCACAGTCAGCATTAGCGCCTGACAGTCCGACGAAGAGCCATTTTTCCGCGTTAACGTGCGTCCGCCCATCCAAGGTTAAGTCGAGAATTCGCCCATGCTTGAGCGTGTTTTATCCCGTTTGCTGTTGCCACTGTTTTGTCTGCTACTTATTCCCGGTTTTGCCTCGGCTGCGGGCAAGTGCGAACGGCTGGTGGCGACCGGCAATCCCGAATACCCACCCTATTTGTGGCGTGATCCAAAGAACCCCCAGCAATTAATCGGTGCTAACGCGGATTTGTTGCAGCACCTGGCCAAAGAGCTGGGTGTGGTCGTGGATATCATCTATACCGGCCCTTGGTCGCGCGCGCAGGATGAAGCCCGCACCGGGCGTGTTGATTTAATCGCGGGGGCTTTTCTGACCCTGCCGCGACTGGAAACCATGGATTATGTTCACCCTGCGTTCTACATCACCCCAAGTGTGGTGTGGGTGCACCGAGGGGCGGAATTTCCCTATGCGGGTTGGGATGACCTGCGCAGCCGTACCGGCGATACGCTGGTCAATAACAGTTTTGGTCAGCAGTTTGATGCTTATGCCAAGAGCCAGTTGACCCTGGAAGGTGTGTCCAGCCTCACTCAGGCTTTCCAGAAGCTGTTGCTGGGTCGCACTGACTACGTGCTGTACGAGCGTTATCCGGGCCAGGCGTTGGCCGACAGCCTGGGCTTGCAGGATGACCTGTTGGTGCTGGACCCGCCTATTTCAAGCGAAGGGTTGCACCTGACCGTGTCGCACAATTCAGCCTGTAACGATGCCTGGCTGCGTGGGCGGCTGGCCAAAGCCATGAACGAAGCACTGGCTGCTGATTTGCCGAGCGTCTTGCTCGAACGCAATGTGCAGCGCTGGAAAGATCAACAACTCACGCCTGCCACTGACGTGCAGCAGTAGGGACAATCCGTGAACTACCGACTTATCTGTATGGCCTTGTTGCCGCTCCTTCTCAGTGCTTGTGCCTCTGACCCGGTGCCTGATGAACAACTGCGCCTGACTGAACAAGCGCTCAGCCAGGCGCAAGCTGTGGGTGTCTCTCCTGAGCATTCAGCTTCATTGCGTCTAGCCCAGGAAAAGCTCGCGTTGGCCCAAGCGGCGATGCAGGACGAGGATTTTAAGCGGGCGCGGGTGTATGCCGAACAGGCCGAGTTGGACGCGCGCCTTGCCGAGGCCGAACACCTGACCGCCAAAAGCCAGCAACAATTGGTTGAGTTAAACAATGTGATCAATCGGCTGCGTAAACAGCTGGGGGGCTTGCAATGAGCCCTCTACAGTCCGGCGCTTGTCTTGCCCTGGCCACGCTGCTGCTAACGGGCTGCGCGTCCAGTAATCACCCCGCTGATCAAGCCCTGCAGGCCGCCCATGGCTCCTTTCAGAAAGCCCGAGAGGACGCCGACATCTTGCGCAGCGCACCCAAAGACCTGATTCGTGCGGGCGAGTCATTGGCCCGTGCAGATCGCTTGGCGAGCTATTGGGGTAGCAAAGAAGATGTCGCGCATTTTGCTTACCTGAGCCTGCAATACAGCTCCATTGCCCAGCAGAAGACTCAGCTCAATCTGAACCATGAGCGTGTTGCGAAACTCGAACTGGAGCGCCAGCGTTTGCAGTTAGCGCTGCGTGAGGCCAAGTTGCTGAGTGTGCAAGATCAAAGCAATTGGCTCGAAGAACAAATGGTCAGCCTTGCCACTACGCAAAGCGAGCGCGGTCTGGTCATGACCTTGGGTGATGTGTTGTTTGATGCCGGCCATGCGGACCTCAAAGCGTCGGCCAATCGCACCGTGTTGAAGTTGGTGCAGTTCCTTCAACTCAACCCACGACGCACCGTGCGTATCGAGGGTTATACCGATAGCCGGGGCGATGCACAGGAAAACCTCGAACTGTCCCGCGCTCGTGCGCAAGCCGTGGCCGATGTGCTGATTGACTTGGGGATTGATGCCAAGCGCATTGATATCAAGGGCTATGGCGAGAGCTTCCCGGTCACCGAGAATGCTTCTGCCAAAGGCCGTGCACAGAACCGTCGGGTGGAAATCGTGTTTTCCGACGAGCAAGGCAACCTCGGTTCGCCGCGCTAAGCCGTTTCAGCCAAGCCCCGGTTCGCCGGGGCTTTTTATTGCCTGCTGTTTAGCGGGTTGGTGATTTGGCCGCGCCGGATGAGACGATTCAGCCGCACACGGGCACTGTATTGGCCACAATTAAATAAACTGTGCCGGTGCAATTTCGTTGCTGTGGGCTACTGTAACGGTTCAGTCAGGCAGGAACGTGGTTATGACCAATCTGTTGCTTTATCAGCGCATTGCCCAACAACTGGCGGAAGATATTCGTCGCGGTGTGTATCAGCCCGGTGAGCGTGTGCCGTCTGTGCGCAAGATGAGTGCGCAGTTAAATGTCAGCCATGCCACGGTGCTGCAGGCTTACGCCAATCTGGAAGATCAAGGGCTGATCCGCGCCCGGCCGCAGTCCGGTTTCTATGTGCACCAGACGCCGGCCCTGACCGCGCCGACGCCGGATATTGCCCGTGTTGAGCGCCCAGGTCTGGTGACGCGCAGCAGCATCATCAATCAGGTGCTCACCGAGTCGCGCCGTGAGGGCGTCTTCCCTCTTGGTGCGGCGGTGCCGCATGTTGATTACTTACCGGTGCGTGCTTTGCACCAGCAGTTGGCCAAGGTCACGCGTTTTCACAGCGCCCGTGCCTTCAGCTACATGTTCAGCCCTGGCTTTGAGCCATTGCGCCGTCAGGTGGCGATTCGCATGCGCGATGCCGGTGTGGTGGTGGACCCCAGCGAAGTGGTGATCACCCACGGCTGTGTCGACGCCTTGCAGATGAGTCTGCGCGTACTGACCAAGCCGGGTGATTTGATCGCGGCCGAATCACCGACTTACTACGGCTTGCTGCAACTGGCTGATTTGCTTGGCCTGAAAGTGATCGAAATTCCCAGCGACCCAACCACCGGCATCAGCCTGGAAGCCTTGCAGTTGGCGGCCAACCAATGGCCGATCAAGGCGCTGGTGCTGACTGCGCGGCTGAGCAACCCACTGGGCGGCACCATCCCTGAAGAGCGCCAGCGCCAGTTGCTGCGCTTGGCCGGTGACTACGACATACAGATTGTTGAAGACGATATTTACGGCGAGTTGATGTTTGAGCAAGGCCCGACCAAAGCGCTCAAGTCTTATGACCGCGACGGCCGAGTGGTGTATTGCTCCAGCTTTTCCAAAACGCTGTCGCCGGGGGTGCGCATCGGCTGGATTATCGCCGGTAAGTATCAGGACGAAATCCAGCGCTTGCAGACGTTCACGACCCATTCAGCGTGCAGCGTCACGCAGATGGCGGTGGCGGCGTATCTGGAGAACGGTGGTTATGACCGCCACCTGCGCTTTATCCGCCAGGAATACCGCAAGAACCTCAGCGCGTTCCAGCTGGCGGTGCAGCAGTTCTTCCCCGAGGGCACGCAGATGACCCGGCCCAAGGGCGGCTTTATTCTGTGGGTCAGCCTGCCGGCACGGGTCAACACCAAAGACTTGCACATGCGCGCATTGCAGCAAGGCATCAGCATCGCGCCGGGGCTGATTTTCAGTAATACCGAGCAGTTCAACCACTGCATCCGCTTGAACTGCGGCATCCCATGGAACCGCGAAGCCGAACGTGCGCTCATGACCCTCGGCATGCTGGCTGCGCAGTTGTGTCAGGAAAGCGCGTCGAATTTTTAACCCTTGCTTAACCCGATGGGTGTGAGTGCTGCGTCTACCTGAGCGAATGACTTGTTTGTCCGCTCAGGAGATGCCGCCATGCCCGTTCGTCCCCCCTTTAATTCCCGTCCGCTGTTGGCTGGCTTGGCGGCGACTGTGCTCGTCGCGTTGGGTGCCTGCAGTGCCGCAAAGTCCGAAGCGCCGGCGGCGGATAACGCTGCACCCACCTTGAGCGATCAAACGGCTGAGCGCGCGCAATTACATGAGCATCTGGCAGCCGCGCCAGTGGCTGAACCGGCTAAACGGGCTGCGCTCGGCCGCGTAGCCTCGCCCCATAGCGTCTATGCGCTGATGCCCATGCCCGCTGATGCCTGGCCAGCGGGCTACCGCGATGAGAACCGCGAGCAGTATCAGAAACTGGCGGATAACCCTGTGCATGCCGTGGCCGAGATGCCGGTATCGACCTTTAGCATTGATGTGGACACCGGCAGCTACGCCAATGTGCGGCGCTTGCTCAATGGCGGGCAACTGCCGCCGCCGGGTGCCGTACGCCTGGAAGAGCTGGTCAATTACTTCCCTTATGCCTATCCGCTGCCCAAGGGTGATGTGCCGTTCGGCGTGCACAGCGAATTGGCCATTACGCCGTGGAACCCGCATAGCCGCCTTTTGCGTATCGCCATCAAGGCGTCGGATCTGCGCGTCGAGGCGTTACCAGCCGCTAACTTGGTGTTTCTCGTCGATGTCTCCGGTTCGATGGATCGCCGCGAAGGCCTGCCCATGGTGCAAAGCACCCTGAAGCTGTTGGTCGAGCAACTGCGCGCTCAGGACAGCGTATCGCTGGTGGTGTATGCCGGCTCATCCAGCGTGGTGCTGGAGCCGACTGCTGGCAGTGAGAAAGCCAAGATTCGTGCCGCCATTGATCAGCTCACGGCGGGTGGCTCCACAGCCGGTGAGTCAGGCATTCAACTGGCCTACCAGCAGGCGCAGCAGGGCTTTATTGAAGGCGGCATCAACCGCATCCTGCTGGCCACTGACGGTGACTTCAACGTAGGCATCAGCGACTTCGACAGCCTTAAGCAACTGGCTGCCGATAAGCGCAAAACCGGTATTTCCCTGACCACCTTGGGCTTTGGCACCGACAACTACAACGAGCAATTGATGGAGCAGTTGGCCGATGCTGGCGATGGTAATTACGCCTACATCGACACCCTGCGCGAAGCCCGCAAGGTGTTGGTCGATCAGCTCAGTTCGACCCTGGCGACGGTCGCCAGTGACGTGAAAATTCAGGTCGAGTTCAACCCGGCGCAGGTTAGCGAGTACCGCCTGCTTGGGTATGAGAACCGCGCGCTCAAGCGTGAGGATTTCAGCAACGACAAAGTCGACGCCGGCGAAATCGGCGCAGGCCACACAGTCACCGCGCTCTATGAAGTGGTGCCGGTGGGCGGCAAGGGCTGGCTGGAGCCGCTGCGCTATCAAGCGGCGGTCAAGGGTGCGAAGCAGGACGGCGAACTGGCTTGGCTGCGAATCCGCTACAAAACACCGGGGCAGGGCGTTAGCCAGTTGCTGGAGCAAGCGATTCAGTCCGGCGATGTACCGACCATCGATCGTGCCAGTGAAGATTTGCGCTTTGCCGCAGCTGTGGCGGCCTTTGCTCAACAGCTTAAAGGCGCGACCTACACCGGCCGCTTTAGCCTGGCCGACAGTGCCGAGTTGGCGCGCACGGCCAAGGGGGAAGACCGCTTTGGTTTAGGCAGCGAGTTTGTGCAACTGGTGGAACTGGCGCAGAGCCTGCACACTTCGGCAGACCGTGAACGCAGGGCTGACTAATTGAACTTACCCGTGAACGACGACGCCGTTTTGTTACGGCGTTATCGCCAAGGCGATGCGGCCGCTTTTGCGCAGTTGTATGAGCGCCATCGCTTGGGCCTGTTTCGTTTTTTGCTCGGCTTGTGTGGCGATCACGCGCTGGCCGAGGAGGTGTTTCAGGACACCTGGATGAGCCTGATCCGCAGCCAAAGTGAACAGCGCGAGGCGGTGCTGTTTAAAACCTGGCTGTACCAGATTGGCCGTAACCGCCTGATCGATGCCTGGCGCAAGCACGGTCGGCATCAGGCTGAGCATGCTGAGTACGACGAACAGCTGCATGCCGTGCCCGACACGCAGCCCGGCCCTGAGCAGCAGCTTAGATTGAGTCGCGATCAGCAGCGCTTGCAGGCCGCCCTGGCGGACTTGCCGGCTGAGCAGCGCGAGGTGTTTCTGCTGCGCGCCCATGGCGATCTGGAACTGGCTGAGATTGCCGAGCTGACCCAGATGCCTGCTGAAACCGTGAAAAGCCGTTTGCGCTATGCCCTGCAGAAGTTACGTCGGCTGCTGGCTGACCCGGCCGCCGAGGAGTTGTCCGTATGAATCACGATCAACCTAAGCTCGATGAGCAGGAACAGCAGATGCTGGCGCATTTTCGTCAGCACAGTGGCGGCGAGCCCAGTGCACAACTGGATGCGCAGATTCTTGCGGCAGCCCATGCGGCCGTGGCGCAGGTGAGCAAAACGCAGGCCGCGCCCGGTTGGGCGGCGCGTGTACAGCACGGGTTGTTTGGCGCAGGTCGCCAACGCTGGTCGGTGGCGTTGGCGGGTGTGGCCTGCCTGGGCATTGGTGTGAGCCTGACCTGGCGCACGTTCGAGCAGGCACCGGATGCCTTTGATGCGGTGCCCCAGGCAGCGCCCATGGCACCGGCGGCGGCCCGCATGCATGCGCCGGTCATGCTGATGCCTGCGCCGGTGGAAGAGGCCGCTGTGTTGGCTGATGAGCCACCTGCGCACCTTTACAGCGGCGAAAGCGAACGGGCGGATAAGAAGCGCTTATCCGTAGTCGCGCCCCAGATATCCGCCGAGCCCGCGTCAGACGTTCAGGCTCCAGCCGCTGCTCAGGCTCCAGCGCCAACCACGATTAACGCAGAAGCGAACCTGCTACCTGAGTTGCAACGGCTGCTTAGGTTGCGCCGCGAGGGCGCGCGCGATGAAGCCAATGCGCTGCTGTTGCAGCTGATGGATGAACACCCGCATGTGGATATCGAGGCGCAGTTGCGCCTTTTACAGCCGCCCGAATAGGTGAGCGTGGCCACGCGCGAGTGGGCGGCGGCAACCTGCGGCATACATTGCCCGCTTGCCAGCCGCCATCAGCGCCGCCAGCATAGCGGCTTATTGGTTGGTATTTGAGTTGCTATGAGTCGTATCCGATGTTTCGCGCTGCTGTTGATCCTTTTCACCCTTGCCGCGTGCGAAAAAAATCCACCTGCCGCACCGCCTGCCCGTGTTGACCCGCCTGCGCAGCAGCCTGCCGCGCCTGTTGAAGAAACGTCGCCAGTAGATACGCCTGTGAGTGTGGACAGTGTGCCGCCTGCTGAACCGCCGCCCGCTAAAAAGCCCGCGCCCCAAGCTCCGGCCAAATCGCCTGCGCCAGCCGTTAAAAATACCCCACCTGCGCCGCTGGACTTAAGCTTGCACACCCACGTCTTCGATCCTTTGCAACCGTTGGAGCCTCTGCTCGACCTATCGACGCCGTTTTTGCCACCGTTGTTTGAGGAAAAGACCGAGCCCAGCAGCCCGTTTCAGTTGCACGGCAAGTTGATTACCAATGAGCGCGACGACGATTACTTCGAGTCGATTGAAGGGGCGCAGTTGCAGTTTGAGTTCCGGCAGTAGCAGGCGACTCTGGCCGCCTGCTCCGGCAGATCAGAAGCGATACGCCTGCTGGTTGATGGCGCTGAACAGCGTGTGATCAAGCGCGGTGAAGTGCTTGTCGCCGGGTAGACGAACCCACAGCGCTTCTGCAACTGCGCTTGGGTTGTAGGCGGTCTGCTTCAAATCGGCTTTTTTGTATTTGAAGGTGCCGGTGGTTTCCACCTCGCTGATCAGACGGATAAACACCGGCGCGGCATACTCCGGTAACTCGGCTTCCAGGTGCGCAGCCAGCGCGTAGGTATTCAGCTGGGTGCCCTCGCTCAGGCGCAGCGCTGCCATGCCGCAGCGGCCATTGGTACCGGGGATTTCCACGCCATACACCACCGCATCCTCAACGCCGGGGAGCGCGCCGAGGACGTTTTCCACTTCGGTGGTGGAGACGTTTTCGCCCTTCCAACGGAAGGTGTCGCCGAGCCGATCGACGAACTGTGCGTGCTTGCAGCCAATGTCGCGCATCAGGTCGCCGGTGTTAAACCAGGCATCGCCCTGTTTGAACACGTTGCGCAGAATCGCCGCCTCGCTTTTCGCCGGGTCGGTGTAGCCGTCGAAAGGCCACTTGGCGCTGATCTCGCTGATCAGCAAACCCGGTTCGCCTTTTTTGGCTTTTTGCAGAAAGCCTTTCTTGCCCCGAATGGCCTGATCGTTGTCCAGGTCGTAGCGCACGATGGCATAGGTGGCCGGAGTGAAACCGACGGTGTTGTCGAAGTTGAAGACGTTGGTAAAGCCGATGTTGCCCTCGCTAGAGGCATAGAACTCGGTGATTTGCTCAATCCCGAAACGCGCCTTGAACTCGCCCCAGATTGATGGCCGCAGGCCGTTACCGATCATGCAGCGCAGGCTGTTATTGCGCTCGGCGGCGCATTCGGGCTGGTTGAGCAGGTAGCGGCACAGTTCGCCGATGTAGCCGAAGCAGGTGGCCTGATAGCGCTGCACATCCGGCCAGAAGGCACTGGCGGAGAACTTGCGGCGCAAGGCGATAGCCGCCCCTCCGGCCAGGGCCGCGCTCCAGCAGACGGTGACGGCATTGTTGTGGTAGCAGGGCAGCGTCAGGTACAGCACGTCCTGATTGTTCAGGGTTAGGCCGGAATGGCCGAAGCCGCCGTAGGCTTTGATCCACTTGCCGTGGCTCATGATCGAGGCCTTGGGCAGGCCGGTGGTGCCGGAGGTGTAGATCAAAAAGCATGGGTCTTTCATCTGCACGCGCGAACTGTCGGGCAGGTTGTCACTGGCTTGCTTGCGCGCCAACTGCATCAGGTTGCCCCAGCCTGCCGGGGCGTTGCCTGCGTCTTGCAGGCAGTCTTGGTCGGCAATCCAGTGGCGCGGGGTGTCCGGTTTATCCAACAGGGCCGCGACGTCATCGAAGGCATTCAGCAGTTCGCTGCCGACCACGATACATCCCGGTTTGACCAGGTTGAGGCTGTGCGCCAGCACCTTGCCGCGCTGACTGGTGTTGACCAACGCGCCGACTGCGCCCAGCTTGCTCAGCGCAGCCAGAATGGCGAGTAGTTCCAGGCGGTTTTCCAGAATCACCGCGACCACGCTGCCATGGCGCACGCCTTCAGCCTTGAAGGCCCAGGCCAGGCGGTTGGCCCAAGTGTTGAACTGGTTGTAAGTCAGGCGACGGGTTTCATCCAGCAGCGCCGGCCGCTCGCCGTGTACCAGCGCGGCACGTTCCAGCGCCCAGGCCAGCGACAGCTGTTTTTCCCGGTTGCGAATACCGGCGTAATACAGCCCACGCAACATGCGCGGTACACGCGGCAGGTGCTGGGGCAGGCGGGTGAGAAAACGCAGCGGGGAAATCAGGTCGGCTTGACTCATGGCACTCGCGCTTCAAGGGGAATAGGGCGCGAAGACTCTAGAGCGCCCCAGTGCTCCCCGCTATGGCCCTGGTGCAGCAGGCGGCAGGCAGATCGGCAAATGAGCGGTGCTAATCGACAAACAAGTCAGTCATCAGCTTACCGGCAGGGTCGTAGCGGTAATGCTCAAAGTCGCTGACGCCATGCTCGCGCAGGATTTCTTCGTCGATCAGCAGACGCCCGCTGATGCTGCGTTCACTGCTGGACAGGATGGCGTGGGCAGCGTCAGCCATGACCGCTGGCAGCCGTGCCGCTTTCATCACCGCCGGGCCGCCGGCCTCGAACTCAATGGCGGCGGTGGCGATCACCGTTTTTGGCCACAGAGAATTCACGCTGATGCCGTACTTTTTGAACTCTTCGTGCATACCCAGGGTGAGCATGCTCATGCCGTATTTGGTGGTGGTGTAAGGGCCGTAGTGGGCGAACCATTTAGGGTCCAGGTTAAGCGGTGGCGACAGGCTGAGGATGTGCCCTTGGCTGTTTTTTAGGTAGGGCAGGGCCGCCTGGCTGCAGACCATCACCGCGCGGGTGTTGATCTGGAACATCAGGTCGAAGCGTTTGGGATCGAGCTTTTCCACGCCCACCAGCTTGATCGCACCCGCGTTGTTGATCAGCGCATCGATGCCGCCGAAATACTCGGCCGCTTGCGCCATGGCAGCCTTGATCGCGTGCTCATCACGCACATCAACCTGCAGGGCCAGGGCTTTGCCGCCAGCTTGCTCGACTTCGGCGGCCACCGAGTGAATGGTGCCGGGTAGCTTGGCGTGCGGCTCGGCACTTTTCGCCGCAATCACGATATTGGCCCCATCGCGCGCAGCGCGCAGGGCGATCTCCCGGCCGATGCCGCGGCTGGCACCGGTGATAAACAGGGTTTTGCCATGCAGTGACATGGGCGTGCTCCGTGTCTTGTTGTTATTCGCTTGAGGTGTGATGTGTAGGTTGGTGTTGAGTGCAACGAAGCCCAACGTTGGGCTTCGCAGGCTCAGCGCCAACCTACGGTTCTCAAATTTCGCTGGCTTCGATTTCCACCAACAGTTGGCGGTTTTTCACTTGATCGCCACGGCTGACGCCAATGCGGCGGACCACGCCGTTGATGCTGGCTTTCAGCGGATGCTCCATCTTCATCGCCTCCAGCACCACCAGCAGTTGGCCTTTGCTAACCGTGTCGCCTTCCTCAACCAGCACCTCGACAATTGCACCGTCCATGGGCGCTTTGACGCTGCCTGAACCGGCCCCGGCGGCGCTGCTGACCGGTTGGTGGGTGATGTCGGTGAAGTACAGGTTGCCCGCGTGGCCGTACAGCCAGATGTGTTCGCCATCCAGGTGATAGGCCAGACGCTGGCGAATGCCATCGCGCTCAACGGTGGCCCAGCGGCCGTCAGTGGCGAGCAACCTGAGGCTGACCTGTTGTTCGCCCACAGTGGCCAACAGGCTTGGCTGCGGGCCCTCTGTGCGCACGTCCAGCTCAACCGTCAGTGATTGTTCGCCGTGCTTGAGGACAAAGTGCCACGGCGCGCTGCCGGCATTGCGCCAGCCGGCCAGCCCCGGCTGATGGGCGCGGGCGTTGGCCGATTGCTGGAACAGCAATGCGGCAGCAACAGCCAGTTCGCCGACGGCAGGCGGCTGCGGCGACAGGCTTGGGTCGCTGGCAAAGTGCTCGGCGATAAACGCGGTGGTGGCGTTGCCTGCGGCAAATTCAGGGTGGCTGAGCAGGTTGGCGAGAAAGCGCTGGTTGCCGTTCACGCCCAGCAGCACGCAATCCTCGACAGCACGCACCAGCTTGCGCCGGGCTTCTTCGCGGGTGGCACCGTAGGCAATCACCTTGGCCAGCATGGGGTCGTAGAACGGGCTGACCACCTGGCCTTCAAGCAGGCCATGGTCGATGCGGATGCCGTCACGCAGCGCCGGTTCCCAGCGCAACGCGGTGCCGGTTTGCGGCAGGAAGTTATGGGCGGCGTCTTCGGCGTACAGGCGCACTTCCATGGCGTGGCCGGTCAGGCGAATTTCGTCTTGTTTGAGTGGCAGTGGCTGGCCTTCAGCGACGCGAATTTGCCAGGCGACCAGGTCTTGCCCGGTGATCAGTTCGGTGACCGGGTGTTCCACTTGCAGGCGGGTGTTCATCTCCAGAAAGAAGAATTCGCCGCTCTGATCGAGCAGAAACTCGACGGTGCCAGCGCCGACATAGTTGACCGAGGCAGCGGCCTTGACCGCCGCTTCGCCCATGGCTTGGCGCAGCTCGGGCGTCATCACCGGGCAGGGCGCTTCCTCAACCACTTTCTGGTGGCGGCGTTGCACCGAGCAGTCACGCTCGCCCAAATAGACGATGTGGCCGTGCTGGTCGCCAAACACCTGAATTTCCACATGGCGCGGCTGGATCACCGCACGCTCAAGGATCAGCTCACCGCTGCCAAAGGCGTTCTGCGCCTCCGAGCGCGCCGTGCGAATTTGCGCCAGCAACTCGCTGGATGCATGGACCAGACGCATGCCACGACCGCCGCCACCGGCGCTGGCCTTGATCATCAGCGGGTAGCCGATGCGCTCGGCCTCGCGGCTCAGGGTGTCGTCATCCTGAGCCGCCCCTTCGTAGCCGGGAATGCACGGCACGCCGGCTTCGAGCATGGCAATTTTCGACAGGCGCTTGCTGCCCATCAGGTGAATCGCTTCCACGGTCGGGCCGATAAACACGATGCCGGCGGCTTCGCAGGCGCGGGCGAAGTCGGCGTTTTCCGAGAGAAAGCCGTAGCCGGGGTGGATCGCATCCGCGCCGGTTTGCTGCGCGGCGCTAATGATGTTGTCGATCACCAGGTAGGACTGGTTGACCTGCGCCGGGCCGATGCAGACCGCCTCATCGGCAACGTGCACGTGGCGCGCATCGCTGTCGGCTGCGGAGTAAACAGCCACGGTGCGATAACCGAGGTCTTGGGCGGTGCGCATCACCCGGCAGGCGATTTCCCCACGGTTGGCGATCAGAATCTTATTGAAGGCGGGCATCTGGGTGCTCCTGCTTATGCGTAGCCCGGATGCAATCCGGGGTTGAGTTTCCCGGATTTCATCCGGGCTACGGTCTCGGGTTACGTAGCGTGGATCACGCTTTATCGATCCACCGTGCGGTGTTTCGGTGGATGTAAAAAACGACATCCACCCTGCGATCTACTGCGCCCACTTTGGTGGGCGTTTTTGCATAAAGGCCATGGTGCCTTCGATGCCTTCGGCTCCGGTGACGGCGGCGGCAAACTGCTCGGCGGCGCGGTCCAGCAGCGGGCCGAGGGCTTCGTGTTCAGCCGCCAGCAGCAGGGCTTTGGTTTGTGCGTTGGCCTGCGGCGCGCACTGGCGTACTTGGCTCAGCACCTGGTGCAAGCGGGCGTCGAGGTGCTCGCTGTCGACTTCGCTGAAATGCACCAGGCCCAGCCGTTCGGCCTCGCTGCCATTGAAGCGGGCGGCGGTCAGGGCCAGGCGGCGGGTCTGGGTCAGGCCGATGCGCTTGACCACAAAGGGCGCGATTTGCGCCGGGAGAATGCCCAGCGTGGTTTCTGGCAGGCCGAATTTGGCGTCCTGCTGGCAGAGGGCGATATCCGACACGCAGGCCAGGCCGAAGCCGCCGCCCAGCACCGCGCCTTCCAGCACGGCAATCAGCACCTGGGGTGCATGCTGCGCTTCTTCCAGCAAGCTGCCGAAGGCGCGATTAAGGGTGCGGTAGGCCTCAGCGCCAGCGGCGCGTGCACCGGCCATGTCCTTGATGTCGCCGCCGGCGCAGAAGTGCCCACCGGCCCCGCGCAGCACAATGGCGCGCACACTGGCGTCATGGCGCACACTTTCCAGTACCGCGCGCAGTTCCCCGACCATGGCCAGGCTCATCGCATTGCGGCTGTCCGGGCGGTTGAGGGTGACGTGCAGCACACCGGCGTCGAGGTTCAGCAGCAGGGTTTGGCAATCGGATAGAGCGGACATCAGGTAATCCTCTTACATGGCGCTGGATACGCAGGTCGTAGGGTGGGACGCGTTTTACCGACCCAACGAGCGGTGCCACGGTGGACGTAAACAGCGACGTCCACCCTACGGTTTCCGGTCTTAGCCCTTCTTGATGGCCTGCCATCCCTGGCGGCCACCCTCCGGGCCGTCGCTGTGCGACGTTAAAAATAGCTCCCGGCTATTTTTTCTTGCCCGGCAGAATGCCCATCAGCTTGCAGATAATGCCCAGCATGATTTCGTCGGCACCGCCGCCGATGCTCACCAGGCGCACGTCGCGGTAGGCACGTGACACCGGGTTGTCCCACATAAAGCCCATACCGCCCCAATATTGCAGGCAGCTGTCGGTCACTTCCCGGCCCAGACGACCGGCCTTGAGCTTGGCCATGGAGGCCAGGTTGGTCACGTCGCGGCCACGCACGTATTGCTCGGTGGCTTGGTAGACCAGGGCGCGCAGGCACTCGATTTCGGTCTGCAGCTCGGCCATGCGGAAGTGAATGACCTGGTTGTCGATCAGCGCATTGCCAAAGGTTTTGCGCTCTTTGCAGTACTCGATGGTGGTGTTGATGCAGTGCTCCAGGCCTTTGATCATGTTGGCCGCGCCGAACAGACGTTCTTCCTGGAACTGCAGCATCTGCATCATGAAGCCGGCACCTTCGTGGCCGATGCGGTAGCGCTGCGGCACGCGCACGTTGTCGAAGAACACCTGGGCGGTCTCCGAACTGCGCATGCCGAGTTTGTCCAGGTGCGGGCTGACGGTGATGCCGGGGGTGTTCATCGGCACCATGATCAGCGACTTGTTGACGTGGGGCTTGTCGTCGCTGGTGTTGGCCAGCAGGCAGATAAAGTCGGCGCTCGGCGAGTTGGTGATCCACATCTTGCTGCCGTTGATCACATAGTCGCTGCCGTCTTTTTTGGCCGTGGTTTTCAGGCCCGCCACATCGGAACCGGCACCGACTTCGGAGACGCCAATGCAACCGACCATTTCGCCACTGATGGCTGGCTTGAGGAACTGCTCGCGCAGCTCATCCGAACCAAAGCGGGCCAGGGCCGGGGTGCACATGTCGGTTTGCACGCCGATGGACATCGGAATGCCGCCGCAGTGGATGGTGCCGAACTCTTCCGCGGCAACGATCGAGTAGCTGTAGTCCAGGCCCATGCCGCCGAATTTCTCCGGTTTGGAGATGCCCAGCAGGCCGAGGTCGCCGGCTTGTTTGAAGATTTCATGGATGGGGAAGCGGCCGTCCTTTTCCCACTGCGCCACATGCGGGTTGATTTCCTTGTCGACAAAGTTACGCACCGTGCGACGCAGTTCTTCGTGTTCCTGGGTGATGATCATTGTTGTTTTCCTCAGAAAGTCGGGTGGTGTTCGTTCTGTAGGAGCCAGCAAGCTGGCGATCAGGTCAGCAGAAGCGTATCGCCAGCAAGCTGGCTCCTACACGATGTCAAAGTCGGGCAACACCGAAACTGTTGGCTTTCAGTGGCCGCCTGGCCGCTTCAGCACAGATATCCAGCAAGTAGCCCAGCAGTTTGCGGGTATCGCGTGGGTCAATCAGACCGTCATCCCACAGGCTGGCTGTGCCGTAGAGTGCGGTGGATTGGCTGTCGAGTTTTTGCGCAGTGACTTGCTCAAGCATGTCGAGCATTTTCGGATCGGCTTCCTTGCCTTCCTTGAGGTGTTTGTCCTCGGTGACGATACGCAGCACCTTGCCCGCCTGCGCGCCGCCCATGACGGCGGTTTTGCTGTTGGGCCAGGCGAAGATAAAGCGTGGATCCAGACCCCGGCCGCACATGGCGTAGTTGCCGGCCCCGTAGGAGCCGCCGACGACGATGGTCAGCTTGGGCACGGTGGCGTTGGCCACGGCCTGAATCATCTTCGAGCCGTGCTTGATCACGCCGTTTTGTTCCGACTCGGTGCCGACCATAAAGCCGGTGGTGTTGTGGAAGAACAGGATCGGCGTATTGCTCTGCTCGCACAGCTGAATAAATTGCGCGGCTTTGGCTGCGCCACGCGGGGTGATCGGGCCGTTGTTGCCGATGATGCCGCAGCTGTGGCCTTCGATCTGCAAATGACCGCAGACGGTCTGGCTGTCGAACTCGTTTTTGAAATCGAGAAACTCCGAGCCGTCGGCAATACGGGCGATGATCTCGCGCACGTCATAGGGCTTTTTCGCATCCGCCGGGACGATGCCGAGCAACTCATCCGCCGAATACAGCGGCTCACGCCAGGCTTTTGTGGTGCTGGCGGGCAACTGTGCATTCCACGGCAACATGCCGACAATCTCGCGCGCCAGGCGCACGCCATCGGCATCGTTTTCCGCCAGGTATTCAGCCGTACCGGCGATTTGTGCGTGCATTTCAGCGCCGCCCAGTTGCTCGTCGGTGGCGATTTCGCCTGTGGCTGCCTTGAGCAGGGGCGGGCCGGCGAGGAACATCTTGGCCTTGCCGCGCACCACCACCACGTAATCCGACAGGCCCGGCTGGTAAGCCCCGCCCGCCGTGCTGGAGCCATGCACCACCGTCACTTGCGGAATGCCGGCCGCCGACAGGCGCGCCTGATTGGCAAAGGCGCGCGCACCTTCCACAAAAATCTCGGCGGCGTAGGTGAGGTTGGCACCGCCGCTTTCGGCCAAGGTCACCACCGGCAATTTGTTCTCGAAGGCGATTTGTTGCAAACGCAGGGATTTACGCAACCCGCTCGGGGAGATGGTGCCGCCCTTGATGGCGCTGTTGTTGGCGATCACCAGGCAACGCACCCCGGCGATGTAGCCGATCCCGGCAATGATGCCGCCGCCGGCCTGGGTGCCGTCTTTGTCATCGTGCAGCTTGTAACCGGCCAGTGACGCCAATTCCAGAAAGGGCGCGCCGCTGTCGACCAGCAGGTTGAGGCGCTCGCGCGGCAGCAGTTGGCCGCGTTTGGTGAACTTGGCTTTGGCTTCAGCGGCCTTGTTCAGGCAGTTCTGCTCCACATCACGGAAACTGGCCACGGCGGCCAGCATGGCCTCGCGGTTTTTCGCGAAGTCTGCGCCATGCACATCGATGTCGGACTGAATGACGGGCATCGCCTTACTCCTTCAATACTGCAGGCACATAGGCCCGGTGGAAGCCGTTATAGGATTCGCTGTTTTTCGCCTTGCCCAGGGTCCAGGCCCGCGTGCCCTGACTGGCCGCGCCGTCGATGCGGATGGTGTTGCCGCTGATAAAGTTGGCCCCCGGCGTGAGCAGGAAGACGATGGCGGACGCCACCTCCGACTCACTGCCGATGCGTTGCAGTGGCACGTGATCCTTGAGCGAGCGGATCATGGTCTTCATGGATTCGGGGTAAGTGTCCATGCCGCTGGAGGCGATCCAGCCTGGTGCCACGGCATTGACCCGCACCCCGGCATGGCCCCATTCGTAGGCGGCGGTTTTGGTGAAGTTCTCCATGCCGGCGCGTGCGGCACCCGAGTGGCCCATGCCGGGCATGCCGCCCCACATGTCGGCGAGCATGTTGACGATTGAGCCGCCGTGTTTGCTCATGCTCTGCAGGAAGACTTCCTTGGCGATGAGAAAGCCGCCGACCAGGTTGGTGCGCACCACGGTTTCGAAGCCTTTCTGGTTGATGCCGATCAGCGGCGCGGGGAATTGGCCACCGGCATTGTTGACCAGGTGATGAATCTGCCCGCGTTCGGCGACCACGCTTTTGACCATGGCCTTGACCGCGTCTTCGTCACGGATGTCGCACACCTGAAAACTGGCTTGGCCGCCGTCCTCAATAATCTCGCTGCAGGTGGCTTCAAGCTTTTCCAGCTTGCGCCCCACCAGCACCACGTGAGCACCCAGGTGCGCCAGTTCATGGGCGGTGCAACGGCCGATGCCGCTGCCGCCGCCGGTGACCATGATGGTCTGGCCGCTAAACAGGCCGGGTTTAAACACCGAGTCGTAGCTCATTGTTATTGTCCTTGTTCGAGGCTAGCGGCCAGCGCCTTGGGCACCGGTATCGGGAATTCCAATAGCTGTTGGGCGAATGCCTTGCCTTGCGGGTCGATGCGCAAGGAGGCAACGCCGCCGCCGCCCAGGGCGTTCTCCAATAAAAAATTCAGGCTGTGGCTACCCGGCAGATACCAGCGGCTCACGCGGCCGGTTTTCTCATCCAGTGTGTGCTGCATCCATTCGGCCACGGCGGCCTCCGTCAGCGCAGCGGCGATCCACGCCAAGTATTCGGGCTTTCTGGCCATCACGCCGATATTGCTGTGGTTGCCTTTGTCACCGGAGCGGGCCACGGCCAGCTTGATCAGCGGCACGCTGGTATCTGCCTGACCGCTTGGCTGCGGCGCAGCGATATCGGCGGCAATCTGTGCGCTGTCCAGCACGTCAATCTGCGGCAGGCTGACGGGGGTATGCTCACCGTTGAGCTCCACCGACAATGCACAGGCATTTTTATCCGCGAGAAAGCTGAACAGGCGAATCACTGGATACACCGTCGGGCGACCGCCGACGATGCCGGTCAGGCCCGGTGCCATGCCGGTGGCGGCCTGAGCGATCTCACGGGAGAAGAGAATCAAGGCTTCTTTCTTGGCGTGGCGCACGGCGATTTTCAGCACGATTTCGCGAGTGTCCGCACGCTGGCCGCGGCTGCCGTAAGTCGCTTCGCTGCCGAGCAGCTCAATGCTGACTTCTTTGTAGGCTCCCCAGCCGCGCTCAGCGAACATTTCTTCGGTTTTATTGATGATCGCCTGGCTGACGCGTTGGGCTTTCTTCACCGCATCGATACCGGCCAGCAAGCAACTGGCGGTGCAACGAAAACCATCCGGGTGGGTGGCGCTGACCTTGTACTGATTGGTCGGCGGCAGGCCGCGTGCGCCTTTAAGTTCCACGCGGTTTTCGCCCACCTGAGTCAGTTGCACCTGGGTGAAATCACACAGCACATCGGGCAGGTAATACGCCCGTGGATCGCCGATTTCATAAAGCATCTGCTCGCCCACGGTAAAGGGCGTCACCAGGCCGCCAGAGCCGTGCGGCTTGGTCACCACAAAGCCACCATCGGCGGCCACTTCCACCACCGGGAAGCCGATGTGTTCGTAGTCCGGCACGCTGTCCCAGTCGGTAAAGTTGCCGCCCGTACACTGCGCGCCGCATTCAATAATGTGCCCGGCCAAGGCGGCCTGAGCCAGCTGGTCATAGTCGCTCCAGCGCCAGCCGAATTCATGCACCAGTGCGGCGCTGACCACGGCGCTGTCCACCACGCGGCCGGTGATGACGATGTCGGCGCCCAGCTTCAGGGCTTCGACAATGCCGGGCGCGCCCAAGTAAGCGTTGACCGAGACGCAGAAGGGCGGCAACGGCGCGCCGCTGAACATCTCCACGGTGCCGGCTTTGGCCAGTTCACCGAGTTTGGGTTGCAGGTTGTCACCGTGCAGCACGGCGATTTTTAGATCTACACCAGCCTGTGCGCAGGCCGCTGCCAATGCCGCAGCGCAGGCGCTGGGGTTAACCCCGCCGGCGTTGCTGATCACGCGGATGTTCTTCGCAGCGATCTCACCCAAAAGCGGCGCGAGTGTCTCGACAAAATCTGTGGCGTAGCCAGCGTCCGGTTTTTTCATCCGTGCGCCAGCCATGATCGACATGGTTACTTCAGCCAGGTAGTCGAATACCAGGTAATCCAGCTCAGTGCCTTTTACCAACTGGGCGGCGGCGGTGCTGGTGTCGCCCCAGAAGGCGGAGGCGCAGCCGATGCGTACGGTCTTGGTCATTGGAGTTATCCGCAACACAGGAATAAGGTGATTCGAAGGCTACCAAGCAAGCGCTTGGTTGAAAAGCCCTGCGCTGAATCTTTCTAATCAAAAGTGTGGCCAAGCGCTTGCTTGGGTGGCGCCTGAAGCATAAATTTCACTAATAACGACAAGCACTTGGCTCAAGCACGCAATGTTTGGGGCCAGGCAATAAAAAGCCGGAGAGTATTTAGCGTGGATGATCAACAAGCGCAGGCGGTGATGCGTGCCCTGGTGGCCAGTGGGCAGATCACCGATCCCGACAGCGCACGCGGCAAACTGCTGCAAACCGCAGCCCATCTGTTCCGCAGTAAAGGCTATGAGCGCACCACGGTGCGTGACCTGGCCAGTGCGGTGGGTATTCAGTCGGGGAGCATCTTTCATCACTTCAAAAGCAAGGACGAAATCCTGCGTTCGGTGATGGAAGAAACCATTCGCTACAACACCGCCCTGATGCACGCGGCGCTGGCTGAAGCCACGGATTTGCGCGGCCGTGTGCTGGCGCTGATCCGCTGCGAGCTGCAATCAATCATGGGCGGTACGGGTGAGGCCATGGCGGTGCTGGTGTATGAATGGCGCTCGCTGTCCGAGGAAGGGCAGGCGTTTATCCTCGATTTGCGCGATACCTATGAGCAGCTGTGGCTGCAGGTTTTGGCTGAAGCCAAGGCGGCCGGCTATTTCAAGGCGGACCCCTTTATTCTCAGGCGTTTGCTGACGGGTGCGCTGAGCTGGACTAATACCTGGTTCCGCCCCGAAGGGCCGATGACCCTCGATCAATTAGCCGAAGAGGCCCTATCTTTGGTCGTGAAGGAGTCCTGATTGATCTCGGCTAAGCTGGCGCAGTGACTGCATGTTGCAGAGGGTGGGTCGCCACTTAGGCCTTTTAACGTTGTGAGGGTGCCGTGTGATCAGGCTTTTCCGAGTACTGCTGCTGGGACTGATATCGCTGGCCTGCGCCGCAACCGCCGCACAAGAGGTGCGTGTGGGTGCTTACCATTTTCCGCCTTATGTGCTCAAACCAGAGAGCGAGCAGCCGACAGGGCTGCTACCCGAGTTGCTGCAGGCTCTCAACCTGGCACAGGACGACTACCGGTTTAACCTGGTCGCGACCTCGACCATGCGACGTTACCGCGATCTGCAAAGCGGGCGCTTTGATCTGATTCTGTTTGAGTCACCCAGTTGGGGCTGGCAGGACACCGCCCATGACGCGCTCAACCTGAATATTGAAGACGCCGAAGTGTATGTCGCGCGTTTAAAACCGGGGCGTGATGAAGGGTATTTCGATGATTTCACCGGCAAGCGCATGGCCCTCTACAACGGCTACCACTATGGCTTTGCCGGCTTTAACTCGAATCAGGCGTTTCTCACGGAAACCTTCAATGCGTTGCTGACCTATTCCCACGACAGCAACGTGGGCATGTTGCTGCGCGACCGGGCCGATGTGGCGGTGGTCACGCGTTCCTACTTGCAGGCTTATTTGCAACGTTACCCGGGTAAGGCCCGTTCCCTGCTGGTGTCAAAGCGGGTTGATCAGGTCTATCGGCATCAGGCGTTGTTCCGCCCGGAGTCGCCAATTGCGGTGGCCGCATTCGCCGATTTATTGCAACTGCTTAACCGGGATCGACAGTTAGACACGTTGCTTGAGCGCTACCATGTTGAGGGTGCAGTTGGCGTGCCCACTGATTGAGCCCGCTGTCAGCTGATACGCAGTGGATAACTGAGCAGCAACAGGTGCAGCAGGTTGACGGCTAGGTGTAAGGCTATCGCCAGGCTGATGCGGCCACTGAAGTGGAAAATCAGCCCATAACCCAACCCGGCGATGCCTGCCACCAGCGCAAACAACGGGCTAAAGGGTATGTGCACCAGGGCGAACAATAGGCTTGTCAGGCCGATACCGGCCCAGGCCCCCAGCCAACTGACCAAGCGGGTTTGCAGCAAACCGCGAAACAGCAGTTCTTCCGCAAGCACCGCCACGCCTAAATTAACGGCGAGCCACAACCACAACTGCTCAGGCCACTTCGGTTGCCAGGCCACCAAGCCCAGTGCCAGGGCCAGTAATGGCACGCTCAACAGGGTGAGCCCAGCCGTTAGCCAAACGCGGTCATTCAGTGTGCGGCTCGGTGTTTTTTCGCCCAGCCACCAAGCCAGCAGAGCAAGCCCCACCAGCAGTTTGTCCCACGACAGGCGCAGGGCATACGGCGCGGCGTCGTCGCTAATCTGTCGAGCCGGCCACAACGGTGTTGGCGTAAAACCGGGCAGCAGATGAGCAGCCAGAGCCAAGCAGCCCAGCAAGCTCACCGTGGCCCAAACACCCTCGGCCATTCGCGCTTGCGCAAACAGCAGCCAGCCAATCAATACCACCCCGGCCAGTAAGCCCGGCAGTTGAATAAAACCCAGGCTAAAACCGGCAGCCAGGCCGCTGATGGGCAGCAGTAAGCGCAGCTGTAACGCTAATTGCGGGTTAGCGCTCGTCATCCTTGGCTTGTTGCTCCAGCTCTCGTTGATGGATTTGCTGCAGTTGCTCTTTGCTCAACTTCAGCGGTTTGGCGGTGCGCAGCAACATCAGTAAACCGCTGATGAGTGAACCCAGCACAAACACAATTAACAACACGATGTACCAGCTCATGGGTTCATCCTTGTATGAGTGAGCGCGCACCATAGCCGCCCAGACGATCAATGCCTATGGCCGCAGTGGGCGAACAGATATCCGGCAGGATGGCAAAGTAATGTGATCACTGTCACGTGGCAGCAACTTGGCGCTGGTTGAATGGCGGCTTTCCAATGCACAGGGAGTCTGCCATGACCACAGCCAGCGCTCTAGCGCGCTTGCTCAAGCCGGTTGCAGCGTTGTCGGCACAGATGAGCATCGCGGATGTTGCCGATCGCCTGCTGACGCCAGAGCACAAAGCGTTTCTTTCCCTGCCCATTGTCGATGACGACGGCCGGCCCTTGGGGCTGGTCAGCCGCACGGCCTTGCAGGACATCTTTATGCAGCGTTTTGGTCGCGACCTGCGCGGTCGTCACGCGGTGCAAGAGGTGATGAACCCTGCGCCGCTGGTGGTTAGCCTGCAAACCAGCCTGGAAGAAGCGGCCAAGCAGATCACCGGACAACTGCAATACCCCATCACCGAAGACTTTATCCTGGTCGATGCCCAGGGCGTGTATCGCGGCTTGGGTACGGTGCTGGATTTGCTCAAAGCCATGGAATCACGCATTGCCCAGCGCAATCAGGTGCTGCGCAAGGCGTTGGTGGAGTTGAAGGAGTCGCAGACGCAGCTGGTGCAGTCGGAAAAAATGGCCTCGCTGGGGCAAATGGTGGCGGGTGTGGCCCACGAGCTGAACACCCCGCTGGGCTATGTGAAAAACAACGTGCAACTGCTGCGCGAGCTCAGCACCCCCTTGTTTGATCTGGCCGACGCCCAGGCTGCTCTGGCTGATTGCCTGAATGATCCAAACTGTGATGACGCGCGCCTGCACAGCGCCTTGCAAGCCGCTGCCGATGCGCGCGATTTGGCCTCTCCTGAATTGCTCATGGAAGACTTCGGCCAACTGTTCAGCGACACCCTGTATGGCCTGGAGCAGATTGCCGAGTTGGTGGTCGGGCTCAAGGACTTCGCGCGGCTTGATCGCGCCATGAGTGAAGAAGTGGACCTCAACGACTGCATTCGCAGTGCGCTGGTGATTGCCCGCAACGGCATCAAGGACAAAGCCGACATCGTCCTGCAACTGGGAGATTTGCCGCGCATTCCCTGTGCCCCCTCGCAGATCAACCAGGTGTTGCTCAACCTGCTGAATAATGCGGCGCAGGCCATCGACGGCTTTGGCCAGATTCTGCTGAAAACCTGGGCCGATGACAGCGCCGTGTTTGTCTCCCTGCAAGATTCCGGGCGCGGCATGTCGCCAGAGGTGCTGGCGCGGATTTTCGATCCGTTTTTCACCACCAAACCGGTCGGGCAGGGCACCGGCTTGGGGCTGTCGATCAGCTACAAAATCATTCAGGACCACGGTGGCCAAATCCGTGCGGCGTCCGAACCCGGGCGCGGCACCCGTTTCTTGATTCGACTGCCGCGCCCGCAGGCGCTGCCCTTACAGCGGAGTGCCTGAGATGAGCGAGCCGATTCGAATTCTGTTTGTCGACGACGAAGAGCGCATTCTGCGCAGCCTGGCCCTGCAGTTTCGCCGTGAATACCAGGTGCTGACCGAGAGCGATCCGCGCCGGGCGTTGGAGCGGCTGAAAACCGAACCAGTGCACATCATCGTCAGTGATCAGCGCATGCCGCAAATGAGCGGTGCCGAACTGCTCGCCCAGGCGCAGCAGATTGCCCCCGATACCCTGCGTATTTTGCTGACCGGTTACAGCGACTTGGATGCGGCGGTGGAAGCCCTCAACAGCGGCGGCATCTTCCGCTACCTGACCAAACCCTGGGATCAGCAGGAGATGGCCTTCACCCTGCGTCAGGCCGCACAGATTGCCGCACGTCAGGCGCAGACCGTGCGTGTGCAAGCCTCCGTACCCGCGTCAGCGCTGACGGTGCTGTTGCTGGACAACGATGCACCGACCTTGGACGTGGTGGCTGAGTTCTGCGTGGCCGGTGCTCATCGCCTGCTGCGTGCGACCTCACTGCGTGAGGCGGTGGAATTGCTCAATGCACAGCCGGTTGATCTGCTGGTCAGCGATCTGCAACTGGGCGGCGAGGATACCGCGCCGTTACTGAAGAGCCTGGCCCAGGCCCATCCGCGCTTGCTCAGCTTGGTGGTGACGCCGTTCAGCGACACCCAGGCGTTGCTCAAGCTGATTAACGAAGCGCAGATTTTCCGTTATTTGCCCAAACCGATTCGCCGGGGGCTGTTTGAAAAGGGCCTGCAGGCCGCTGCCGAGCAGGTGCAGCTGTGGCGCGCACAACCGGCGCAGGTGGTCACACGCCTGCCACAAGCGCCGCGTGATGAGCGTGAACGGGAGAAAGTGGGCAGCCTGATGGGCATGCTCGGGCGCTTGCGTGAGCGCTTGATTGCGTAGGCCCGTGCCAGCCATGCGCGGCAAGCTCAGCCACTACGCCCAAGTGGAGCGCTACGAGTAATCTGCCGCTGCTGTGGGAGGGGCTTTAGCCGCGACTGAGTGCTAAAGCGCTGAAGGCATCGCGGCTAAAGCGCCGCGCGGCTCCTCCCACAGAGTCTGCTAATCCTCTTCTAGCGCCTTACCTGCTTGAGTGTTTCAGCGATCAGGAAGGCCAGTTCCAGAGACTGGTCGGCGTTCATCCGTGGGTCGCAGTGGGTGTGGTAGCGGTCCGACAGGCCGTCTTCAGTGATCGGCCGTGCGCCGCCGATGCATTCGGTGACGTTCTGCCCGGTCATCTCGATGTGAATCCCCCCGGCGTAGCTGCCCTCGGCCTGGTGCACGGCGAAGAATTGCTTAACTTCGGCAAGGATCTGCGCAAAGTCGCGGGTCTTGTAACCGCTGGACGCCTTGATGGTGTTGCCGTGCATCGGGTCTGAGCTCCACAGCACCTGGCGCCCTTCGCGTTGCACGGTCTGGATCAGGCGCGGAAGACCGGCTTCCACTTTATCTGCACCCATGCGCACGATCAGGTTGAGGCGGCCGGGATCGTTGTCCGGGTTGAGGATGTCGATCAGGCGGATCAGCTCTTCGCTGTTCATGCTCGGGCCGACTTTCACCCCAATCGGGTTGCCCACGCCGCGCAAGAACTCAACGTGCGCGCCATCCAACTGACGGGTGCGGTCGCCGATCCACAGCATGTGGGCGGAGCAGGCATAGTCGCCGCCAGTCAGGCTGTCGCGACGGACGAAGGCTTGTTCGTAGTTCAGCAGCAACGCTTCATGGGCGGTGAAAAAGCTGGTTTCGCGCACCTGGGCTGCGCTGTCCATGCCGCAGGCGCGCATAAACATCAGGGTTTCGTCGATGCGGTCGGCCAGTTGGTTGTACTTCTCGCCCAAGGCTGAGTTTTCAATGAACTCCAGGTTCCATTTGTGCACCTGATGCAGATCGGCAAAACCGCCCTGGGCAAAGGCACGCAGCAGGTTCAGCGACGCGGTGGATTGGTGGTAGGCCTGCAGCAGGCGCTCCGGGTCTGGCACGCGGCTGGCGGCGTCAAAGCCGATGCCGTTGACGATGTCGCCACGGTAGGCGGGCAAGGTCACACCGTCGATGGTTTCATCGTTAGCCGAGCGCGGTTTGGCGAACTGACCGGCCATGCGTCCAACCTTGACCACTGGGGAGCCGGCAGCGAAGGTCATGACGATGGCCATCTGCAGCAACACCTTGAAGGTGTCGCGGATCTTCGCCGCGCTGAACTCGGCAAAACTCTCGGCGCAATCGCCACCCTGCAGCAGAAACGCGCGGCCCTGAGTGACCTCGGCAAACTGGCGGCGCAGTTCGCGGGCTTCACCGGCAAACACCAGCGGCGGATAACCGGCCAGGGTCTGCTCGACCTGCGCCAGGTGCGCGGCGTTCGGGTACTGCGGTTGTTGCTGGATCGGCTTGGCTCTCCAGCTATCAGGGCTCCAGGGTTGCGACATTACGGCTCTCGGCTTAAGTCAAATCAGGCGGACGGGCATGGTAACCGATAAGCCAGACGCTTCAAGTCGATAGGCGCAATAGACGCACTGCATGAGGCTGGCTCCGAGGGAGGCATTGCAATCAGGTTGTTTGCCGGCTGTTATCGCGTTGGGCAAACCTTTGGCTAGGGATGCCCGAACTTTGACGTGCTTCACGCTCTTTGTTCAGGCGCGGGCTAGCATCCACCGCCAGGCGCGGCGCTCGTTCGCGCGAGAATAATAAAAATTAGGGTCTGCCCAATGGACCGAATCCAACCGTGCGCTTCGACGGCCACCGGCGTGCTGCGCCAGGATCTTCTGGACCTGCTGATACGCAGTGACGCGTTCACCCTCACGCTGTTGCTGGCACCGGCCGGCTCTGGCAAGTCCACCTTGCTGCAGCATTGGCGAGCTCGCTGCATGGCCAGGCAGGTGTTCTACCCGCTGCAGGCGCGAGACAACGAACCGCTGTATTTTTTCCGCCGCCTGGCCGACAGCATTCGCGCACAGGTGAGCGATTTTGATACCTCATGGTTTAACCCACTGGCGGTGGCGTCCAGCTTATCGCCCCGGCTGCTGGGCGAATTACTGGCCGATGCCCTGGCGCGGGTAGAAGGGCCGCTGTTTATCGCCTTCGATGATTTTCAGTGGATTGAGTCACCGAGCATCCTTGAGGTCATGGCGGTGTTGCTGGAGCAGTTGTCCGGCCATGTGCACCTGATCATTGCCAGCCGCAATCACCCGGGATTTGCCCTGAGCCAGCTGAAACTGGACAACCGCCTGCTGTGCATCAATCAACATGACTTGCGTCTGTCACCCGAGCAGGTGCAGCAGCTCAACTGCCACTTGGGCGGGAAGGCGCTGCCTGCCGATTATCTCGACACCTTGCTGGGGATGACCGAAGGCTGGGTGGCCGGGGTGAAGATGGCCCTGTTGGCCTATGCGCGTTTTGGTACGCAGGCCTTGCAACGCTTTAATGGCAGCCAGCCGGAAATCGTCGATTACTTTGGCCATGTGGTGCTGCGTCAGTTGCCGCCACAGTTGCGTGAGTTTCTCCTGTGTTGCGGGCTGTTTGAGCGTTTTGACGGTGCGTTCTGTGATGACGTGCTGCAGCGCACGGGCTCGGCCTTGTTGCTGGAAGAGTTGGCCGAGCGGCAATTGTTTTTGCTGCCCGTGGAGAACCAGTCAGGCAGTTATCGCTTCCATGCCCTGTTGCAGGATTTTCTCAGCCGGCGCTTGTTGATCGAGGCGTACGCACGTCTGGAACCGTTGCACAGCCGGGCGGCGCATTATTTTCTCCGCCGGGGTGAGTTCGAGCAGGCGCTGCAACATGCCCATCAGTGCGCCGATCAGGTTTTTTTTCTGGAGCTGTTGGAGCACAGCTGCGCGGCTTGGGTGCGCTGCGGGCAATTTGGCGACATCCTGCGTTGGTTAGAGCCGCTACCTGAAGTGCAGTTGTTGGCTCAGCCGAAATTGCTTGGCTGGCTGATTGCAGCGCTGTCGTTGTCACGGCGTTTTCATCAGGCGCATTACCACTTGGAACTGCTGGATAACCTGCTGCACAACAGGCCCGATACCCCCCTCGATCCGGCCACGCGGCAGTTCCTTGCGTTATTGCTCGGCCTGTTTGAGCAGGACAAAGATTTCGTCCCGCCGCCCGCCTGGCGCGAGCTCCTGGGGCCGGGGCAGGATGTGGAAATCCGCGCCTGTACCCTGGCGGTCATTGCCTATCAGCATTTGCTGGCTGCCCGCCTGCAAGACGCCATTCGCTTTGCCAGTGAGTCCAAACAACTGTTGCGCCAATGCGGGCATAGTTTTTTGGAGAGTTACACCGACCTGATCATCGCGCTCTGCCACCGTAACGCCGGGCGGGCGACCCATGCCCGCAAACAGGTGTGTCTGGATTACCAGCAGGCCGATCAGGCCTCGCCGGCCTGGGTGAACCGTGCCACTGCCATGGTGGTGGTGCTGTATGAGCAAAACCAGTTGGCCGAGGCGCAGCAGTTGTGTGATGAGCTGATGGCGATGGTCAACTCGTCCTCGGCCACCGAGGCGATTGCCACGGTTTACATCACCCTGTCACGGCTGCTGCATCGGCGTCAGCAGCAGGCGCGAGCCAGTCGGTTGCTGGATCAGTTGTCGTGCATTTTGCAGCTGGGCAACTACGCACGCTTTGTCAGTCAGGTGGCACAGGAGCGCATGCGTCAGGCGCTGCTTAGCGGTAAAAGTGCGGCCATGGAGGCGGTCGCCGAGCGCTTTGAGTTGCCCGCGCGGCTGCAGGCCGGTGAGTGGGAAACGGTACGTGCCTATGATGAAAGCTGGGAGCGTCTGGGGCTGACCTGCGTTTATTGGTTACAGGCACGCGGTGCGCAGGCGCAAGCGGCGCGCATCCTCAAGGTGCTTGGCGCATCGTTGCAGCGCAGTGAAATGCGCGCCCGGCATTTGATTGTCGAGGCCAATCAGTTGGTCCTGGCGGCGGCGACACAGACGAAAACACAGCAACTCGAAGCCCTCAGTCGTCTGGTCGAGGCCCATGGCATCGTCAATATCAACCGTTCGGTATTCGATGAAGCGCCGGGTTTTGCCGCTGGGATTTTGAGCCTGGTGCAGGCGGGCCTGCTCAGCGTGCCGGACAAGTACCGCCACTACTATGCGGAGTTTTTGCAGGGGGTTCAGGTGGCCCCCGTGGCCGATCCGCTGGCCAGTGGTTTGTTGACCGGGCGTGAGGTGGATGTGTTCGAGTGCCTGCTCAGCGGGTTGTCGAATACCCAGATCAGCGATAAGACCGGGATGGCCTTGTCCACCACCAAGTGGCACCTGAAAAACATTTATTCAAAGCTCAACGTCTCCACCCGCACGGAGGCCATTCTGGCTGTGCGGCCGCGTCACTCGCTTCACTCATAACCCCCCGCGCATTGATTGCTCCCGCCCCCTCCGCTGGGAGGGGGCGCTTGGCCACCCCCTCTCGATAGGCTGGATGGTGCGCGGCTATGTCCGTAGCCGCCTTGTTCGAACAACAATAAAAACGGGAGCATTAGCCATGTCGGTATGGGTCACTTGGCCAGCTTTGACCAAGCTGGGAACGCTGGGCGTCGTCTCGGGGCTGCTGGTGCTGGCGGTCGAACGCCAGGCCTTGTTTGAAAACAATCTCTTCGATGTCGAGCATTACGCGGGCTACAACGCCAACATCACCTGCGATGCGCGCAGCCTCGCGGCGCGCACCGAGGATGGCACCTGCAACATCCTCAGCAACCCGGCCGAGGGTTCGGTGTACCGGCGCTTTGGTCGTAATGTTGATCCGCAAGTGACCTATGGTGAAACCAGCACGCTGCTGACACCCAACCCGCGCGAGGTGAGTAACCGCCTGATGGCGCGTGATGAATTCAAACCGGCCCCCAGCCTGAACTTCATCGCCGCCGCCTGGATTCAATTTATGGTGCATGACTGGTTCGATCACGGCCCGAATGCCGATGCCGACCCGATCCAGTTCCCGCTGCCACCCGGTGATGCGCTGGGCAGCGGCAGCATGTCGGTCAAGCGCACGCAGCCTGACCCGACGCGCAGCAGTGTCGACGCCGGCAAGCCGCAAACCTACCGCAACCACAACACCCACTGGTGGGACGGCTCGCAGCTGTATGGCAGCAGCAAGGAAACCAACGACAAGGTGCGCTCGTTTGTCGACGGCAAGCTCAAGGTCAATGCCAATGGCACCTTGCCCACTGAGTTGCTCAGCGGCAAACCGGTGACCGGGTTTAATGAAAACTGGTGGTTGGGTCTGAGCATGCTGCACCAGCTGTTCACCCTTGAGCACAACGCCATAGCCAGCAAACTCAAACAGAAGTACCCGGCGCAGAGCGATCAGTGGCTGTATGACCGCGCCCGCCTGATCAACTCGGCGCTGATGGCCAAAATCCATACCGTGGAGTGGACCCCGGCCGTGATCGCCAATCCGGTCACTGAGCGCGCCATGTATTCCAACTGGTGGGGCTTGCTCGGCCAGGGTGGCCCGCGTGACGACTTCCAGGCCGAAGTGCGCATGCTGCAAGCGGACCTGGCCAAGTCCGACTCGTTCGTAAAACGCATCCTGGGCTTCGACCCTAACGTCGCACCGGGCGTCGGCAACAGCGCCATCGACCATGCCCTGACCGGCATCGTCGGCTCGACCGCACCCAACAATTACGGCGTACCTTTCACCCTCACCGAAGAGTTCGTCGCGGTGTACCGCATGCACCCGCTGATGCGCGATAACGTGCAGGTGTATGACATCGGCTCCAACCAGATTTCGCGCACCATCGCACTGCAGAACACCCGTGACCGTGATGCCGAAAACCTGCTCAACGACGAGCGCCCGGAGCGCCTGTGGTACTCCTTTGGCATCACCAATCCGGGGTCGCTGACGCTGAACAACTACCCCAACTTCCTACGTAACCTGTCCATGCCGCTGGCCGGCAATATCGACCTGGCCGCCATTGACGTGCTGCGTGACCGTGAGCGTGGCGTGCCGCGTTACAACGAGTTCCGCCGGCAGATCGGTCTCAACCCGATCACCAAGTTTGAAGACCTCACCAAGGACGCGGCGACCCTCGCCGAACTCAAGCGCCTGTATAACAACGACATCGAGAAGATCGACACCCTGATCGGTCAGCTGGCAGAAACTGTGCGCCCTGAAGGCTTTGCCTTTGGTGAAACAGCGTTCCAGATCTTCATCATGAATGCCTCGCGCCGGTTGATGGCCGACCGCTTCTACACCAAGGATTACCGCCCGGAGGTGTACACCCCGGAAGGGATCGACTGGGTCGAACACACCACCATGGTGGATGTGCTGCGCCGGCATAACCCGCAGCTGCAAGCCAGCCTGGTCGGCGTGGAAAACGCCTTCAAACCTTGGGGCCTGAACATCCCGGCAGACTATGAAAGCTGGCCTGGGGCCAACAAGCAGGAAAACCTCTGGGTCAACGGTGCGCTGCGCACGCAATATGCGCCGGACAAACTGCCCGCGTTGCAGCCGGTGAATGTCGGCGGGCTGATTGGTTCGATTCTGTGGAACAAGGTCAAGCTGCGCAGCGACGTGGCACCGGCCGGCTACGAGAAGCCGATTCACCCCCATGGCGTGATGGCCAAGGTGAAGTTCGTTGCGGCGCCCAACCACCCCTACAGCGGCCTGTTTAAAGGCGCCGACAGCGGCTTGCTGCGCTTGTCAGTGACCGGTGATCCGGCTGATCGCGGCTTTGCGCCGGGGCTGGCGTGGAAGGCCTTTGTCGATGGCAAACCGTCGGAGAACGTATCCGCGCTGTTTACCCTCAGCGGGCAGGGCGCTAACCACAACTTCTTCGCTAACGAGTTGTCCCAGTACGTGGTGCCGGAAGCCAATGACACCCTGGGCACCACCGTTCTGTTCTCGGCCGTGAGCCTGAAGCCGACCCTGTTGCTGCTCAACGACATGGCTGAGGTGACGCAGCAGGGTGTGGCCGTGGCCAAACCCGTTGCACCGACACAGCTCTACTTTGTGCCGCGTGCGGAATTGCGCAATCGCTTTGCCAGCACACCGCATGATTTTCGCACCGACCTGCTGACCCTCAAGGCCGGCACCAAGGTGTATGACGTGTTTGCCACGTCCATGGCGATCAAAACCTCGATCATCCCGTCCATCAGCCGCAGCTATGCCGCTCAACGGCGCAACAGCGCGGTGAAGATCGGGGAGATGGAGTTGACCTCGGACTTTATCGCCTCGGCCTTTGGTGACAACGGCGTGTTCTTCAAGCACCAGCGTAACGAAGACAAGTAAGCCAAGCGCTGCAAACAAAAAGGCCTCGGTCGTGATACCGAGGCCTTTTGCTGTGCGCGCTGTCTGCGCCGCTCATTCAGGCTTGGGCTCGAGGTTGCTGAGCCCAAGGCTGAAGGCTGCGGGGCTTATTCGCGCAGGTCGATCGTCGCCGGCTCGCCTTGATCGAACAGGTGCACCGGGTTGCGCGGCAGGATGCCTGGCCGGAAGTCTTCGCGCACATCACCGAGTACACGAATGTCGCTGTATTTCTTCCCGGACAACGCCGCCATGCCGGCTGCATCACGCACCACCGTCGGGCGCAAGAACACCATCAGGTTGCGCTTGATGCGGGTTTCCCGGGTGGAGCGGAACAGTCCGCCAATCAGCGGAATATCGCCCAGCAACGGCACCTTGGAGTCGGCCTGGGTGACGTCATCCTGAATCAGCCCGCCGAGCACGATCACCTGACCGTTTTCAGCGAGGATGGTGCTTTTGATCGAGCGTTTGTTGGTGATCAAATCCACGGCATTGACGCCCTGGCTGGTTGGCGCGATGGAGGAGATTTCCTGTTCGATTTCCAGGCGCAGGCTGGCACCCTCGTTGATGTGCGGGGTGACTTTCAGGGTCACGCCAATGTCCTTGCGCTCGATGGTGGTGAAGGGGTTGTCTGCGCCCGAGCCGCTGGTGGTGAAGGAGCCGGTCTGGAAGGGCACGTTTTGCCCGACCAGAATTTCCGCCTTCTGGTGATCAAGGGTGAGTAGGCTGGGTGTCGACAGCAGGTTGCTTTTGCTGTTGGCCGACAGAGCGGTAATCAAGACGCCGAAGCTGTCAGTGCCCAAGCCAATGATCGCGCCATCTGGCAGGTTGATGGCGTTGTTGTCGGTGTCGCTGCCATTGTTCTGGAGGGCTTGCAGCACCGTGCCGACAGACAGCCCCGTGCCGCTGAAATTAGTGCCGCCCAGCCCGCCGGTGCCACCGCGAGCATCCACCGCCCACTGCACACCGAGGGCGTCGGTGATGTCCCCGGAGACTTCAACAATCGCCGCTTCCACCATGACTTGCGCGCGCGGTACATCCAGTTGACGCACGATGTCTTCAAGGGTGGCCACCACATCAGGTTCGGCCAGCAAGACCAGGGCATTTAGGCTTTCATCCGCCCGGATCAGCACGGTTTGCGGTTTGCCAGTGGTCTCGCCGCCTGTTTCTGGCTTGAGCTTCTCGGAAATTTCGCCAAGGGTTTCGGCCAGGCTTTTGGCATCGCCATGGCGCAGGCGGATGACGCGTGTGTTGGCCGAACGGCTGGTGGGAGTGTCCAGTGATTGCGCCAGTGCCGCCAGTTTCGCGCGTGCGTCCGGCGGGCCCAGCAGAATCAGTCGGTTGGTGCGGCCATCGGCAATCACTTGGGTGCCGGAGGTGCCCTTGGCCTGGCCACGATCGATGGCGTTGCGCAGCACCTCGGCGGTGTCCATCACCCAGGCGTGCTGCAGGTTAAGCACGCTGTAATCGTTCTGGCCTTTCTGATCGAGCTGACGAATCAAGTCTTCAATGCGCTGAATGTTAGCGCTGCGGTCGCTGATGATGATCGCGTTGGCGCTGGTAATCGCGGCCAGGTGCCCGTACTGCGGCACCAGCGGGCGGATCAGCGGAATAAGTTCGGTTGCCGAGCCTTGTTGCACTTGGATCAGGCGGGTTTCCAGACGGTCCGGGGCGCTGCGCCCGGCATCCGCTTCGGCCTTGGCTTCGGCGTTGGGCACGATCCGCGCCTGATCGCCTTGGGTGATCACGCTGAAGCCGTGGGTGGCCATCACCGAGAGAAACAGCTGATACACCTCGGTCAGCGTCAGTGGGCTGTTGGACACCACACTGACCTGACCTTTGACGCGCGGATCGACGATAAACGTCTGCCCGCTGATCTGCGCCACCTGGTCGATAAACTCACGGATATCGGCCCCTTTGAGGTTGATGGTCCAGCTTTCTTCCTGCTGATTGGCGCTCGGCGTGACGGCGGTGACGGCTGCGTTGAGCGGCAAGGCGCTGCAGGCAAGGCCCGCAGCCAAAAGGGCAACGGTAAGGCGCGAAAGAATAGGCGTCATCGTGTCAGTTGCTTTCCGTGGGTTGTTCGGTGGGCGCGAGGCCATTGGTTGCATCATCGGTGACCTGCATCTGCTCACGCAGCGCATTCATGCGCTCACGCAGTTGGTTCAAGTCATCGGTTTGCATGTCGCTCAGTTGCTCCAGCGGGTCCGCCATCGCGTCCGGTGTATGGCTCTGCAGGCCCGAGTTGGCGCTGCGCTCAAGCGGAAAGCTGAGGCTCTCGCGGCGACCGTTGCGCATCAACTCAACCCGATCAGCCGCCACGGCATGCAGTCGCACCCCTTCAGTGATTTCACTGTTTAAGGTGTAACGCTGAGCGCTTTGGCCTTCGCTGCGAATAATGGCGCTGGAACGCTGTGGGTCAGCATGCACAAAGCTGCCGAGCAGGGTCAGGCGCAGGCTGGTGCTGGGGGCGGGGGCGTTGCTGCTGATGTGATCGCCAAACAACTGGCCGATGGCGGGGGCCGTTGCCGGGTCTGAAACTTGGGTGAGGGGGCTTTCTGTGGCCACCACGGCGGTGCGCAGCAGGCGCAACCAGTCGGCACTCTGCCAGGCCAGGCTGGCGCTCATCAGGGTGACCAGCAACAGACCAAGCAGCGCAGGGGCGTGCTGCTGCAACTGGCGTGGGAGAGCCAAAAGGGGCAAGGGCGTCACTCCGTAAACTTATTATTATGTGGCGGGGTTCGCGCGCTGATCATAGACACTTGTCTGCCATTTGACAGCCCCCGAATGGGGGCAAATAACGCGCTATGGCGTGCCACTTCAGTACGGTGCAAGCGCATCGCAGTGTCGAGTCCTGCATTCCGAGAGGCCGTTGCCTGGCTTGATGTGATGAAACCCGGACGGGGTAGTGTGTCCGGCTGCTCAATATGCTTAAGATACCGACCTGTTTGGCTCTACCTTGGGCAAAATACAACAATTAACCCGTGGAACCCCGGTTGTGGCTGTTGGGGTGACCCTGTCAAGGCTGTCGATCATGAATGCGTTGCTAACCGAAGCACCTGTGCGGCGTTTGCCGTTTAGTTTTGCCAAGCGCCACGGCGTGGTGCTGTTGAGCACCAACGGGCTGCCGAGTCTGGCCTATCGCCCGGGTGTGGAACTGGTGGCGTTGGCCGAAGCGCAGCGTTTTGTTGGCTTGCGCCTGCCGCTGCACGCCATGACCCTTGAGGCGTTTGAGCAGGCGCTGGGGCAGGCGTATCAGCATGACTCGGCGTCCATGCAATTGGCCGAAGACATCGGTGGCAGCCTGGACCTGGCGGCATTGGCCGAGCAGGTGCCGGAAACCGAAGACCTGCTTGAGCAGGAAGACGACGCGCCAATCATCCGCTTGATCAACGCCATCCTCGGTGAGGCGATCAAGGAAAACGCCTCCGATATCCACCTGGAAACCTTTGAAAAACGCCTGGTGGTGCGCTTTCGCGTCGATGGCGTACTGCGTGAAGTGCTCGAACCCAAGCGCGAGCTGGCGGCCTTGCTGGTCTCGCGGATCAAGGTCATGGCGCGGCTGGATATCGCTGAAAAGCGCATCCCGCAGGACGGCCGTATTTCCCTGAAAGTCGGTGGCCGTGAAGTCGATGTACGGGTCTCGACCCTGCCCTCGGCCAATGGCGAGCGGGTGGTGCTGCGTTTGCTGGATAAACAAGCCGGTCGCCTCAACCTGCAACACCTGGGCATGAGCGCGCGTGACCGTGATCTGATGGAAGCCACCGTGCGCAAACCCCACGGCATTCTGTTGGTGACCGGGCCGACCGGTTCGGGCAAGACCACCACGCTGTACGCCAGTCTGGTCAGCCTGAATGACCGCACGCGCAATATTCTTACCGTTGAAGACCCGATCGAATATCACCTCGAAGGCATCGGCCAAACCCAGGTCAACACCAAGGTCGACATGACCTTTGCCCGTGGTCTGCGGGCGATTTTGCGCCAAGACCCGGACGTGGTGATGGTCGGCGAGATCCGCGATAAAGAAACCGCCGAAATCGCCGTGCAAGCCTCGCTGACCGGCCACCTGGTGCTCTCGACCCTGCACACCAACAGCGCCATCGGTGCGATTACCCGTTTGGTGGATATGGGCATTGAACCGTTTTTGTTGTCGTCGTCCTTGCTCGGTGTGCTGGCCCAGCGCCTAGTGCGGGTGCTGTGTCCGCATTGCAAAGAGGCCTATCAAGCCGATGAAGCTGAGTGCAACTTGCTCGGCGTGCCGTTCGCGCAGGCACCGACCCTGTATCACGCCCGTGGCTGCGTTGAGTGCCATCAGCAAGGCTATCGCGGCCGTACCGGCATCTACGAATTGGTGGTGTTCGATGACCACCTGCGCACGCTGATTCACAACGCCGCTTCCGAGCAGGACATGACGCGTCACGCCCGCACCCTCGGTCCGAGCATCCGTGAAGATGGTCGGCGCAAGGTGCTGGAAGGGGCGACCACGGTTGAGGAAGTGTTGCGCGTGACGCGAGAGGAATAGCGCGTGGCCGCCTTCGAATACCTCGCCCTCGACAGCAAAGGCCGCCAGCAAAAAGGCGTACTGGAAGCCGACAGCGCACGCCAGGTACGGCAGATACTGCGTGAGCGGCAGTTAGCCCCGCTGGACGTCAAAGCCACGCGTACACGGGAAAATGCCGGGGCGGGCTCGCACTTCAGTTTTAACCGGGGCATTTCGGCGCGCGATCTGGCGCTGATCACCCGCCAGTTGGCGACCTTGGTGCAGGCGGCCTTGCCCATCGAAGAGTCTTTGCGCGCGGCCGCGGCTCAAGCCACTTCGCCACGTATTCAAAGCATGCTGCTGGCCGTGCGTGCACGCGTGCTGGAAGGCCATGACCTGGCCAGCAGCCTGAAAGAATTTCCCTCGGCCTTTCCCGAGCTGTACCGCGCCACGGTGGCGGCGGGTGAGCATGCAGGTCACCTGGGGCCGGTATTGGAGCAACTGGCCGACTACACCGAACAACGCCAGCAGTCACGGCAGAAAATCCAGTTGGCATTGCTCTATCCGCTGATTTTGATGTGCGCCTCGCTGCTGATCGTCGGCTTCCTGCTTGGCTATGTGGTGCCGGACGTGGTGCGGGTGTTTGTTGATTCCGGGCAAACCCTGCCGGCGCTGACTCGCGGCCTGATCACCCTGAGCGATTGGGTCAAAGGTTGGGGCTGGCTGGCGGTGATTCTCGCCATCTTGGGCGTGTTCGCCCTGCGCTGGGCGTTGCGTGATGATGCGGTCAAAGCGCGCTGGCATGGCTTCTTGCTGCGCATCCCGCTGGTGGGCCGCTTGATTCGTGCCACCGACTGCGCACGCTTCGCCTCAACCTTGGCGATTCTGACCCGCAGTGGCGTGCCGCTGGTGGAAGCGCTGGGCATCGGCGCGCAGGTGATCGCCAACCGGGTGATTCGCGCTGAGGTGGTGATTGCTGCACAAAAGGTGCGCGAGGGCGGCAGCCTGACCCGTGCCCTGGAGGCCAGCGGCCAATTCCCGCCGATGATGCTGCACATGATCGCCAGCGGCGAACGCTCGGGTGAGCTGGATCAGATGCTGTCGCGTACCGCGCGCAATCAGGAAAACGATCTGGGTGCCCAAGTGGCCCTGCTGGTGGGGCTGTTCGAGCCTTTTATGCTGGTCTTTATGGGGGCGGTGGTGCTGGTGATCGTACTGGCCATTCTGCTGCCGATTCTGTCTCTCAATCAGTTGGTGGGGTAAACAGTGAATAAGCGTCAAAAAGGTTTCACGCTGATCGAAATCATGGTGGTGGTAGTCATTCTCGGCATCCTAGCTGCGCTGGTGGTGCCACAGGTCATGAGTCGGCCCGATCAAGCCAAAGTCACCGTGGCCAAAGGCGATATCAAGGCCGTGGCCGCCGCGCTGGATATGTACAAGCTCGACAACCACAGCTACCCAAGCACCCAGCAGGGATTAGAAGCGCTGGTGAAGAAACCTTCTGGCAATCCGCAGCCGAAGAACTGGAACCGCGACGGCTACCTCAAGCGCTTGCCAGTCGACCCATGGGGCAATGTCTACCAGTACCTGGCCCCGGGCACCAAGGGCGCGTTCGATTTGTATTCGCTGGGCGCTGACGGCAAGGAAGGTGGCAGCGATCAAAATGCTGACATCGGTAACTGGGACCTCTGACCCCAGTGCGCCAGCCGCCTAAACACGCCAGGGCGTTTACCCTGATTGAGTTGCTGGTGGTGCTGGTGATTCTCGGCAGCCTGATCGGGATTGCGGTGCTCAGTGTGGGCATCGTGGGGCCGGGGCGCGAGTTGCACAACGAAGCTGACCGCCTGGCCGGTTTGATCGGCGTGCTGGCCGAAGAAGCCGTGCTGGATAACCGCGAATACGGCCTGCTGCTTACCCGTGAGTCCTATCAGGTGCTGCGTTACGAGCCATCCCGCCGGGCCTGGCAGGCGCTGGCCGATAAACCCCATCGCGTGCCCGCCTGGGCCGAGTTGAGTGTGGAGCTCGAAGGTGCAGCGCTGACGCTGCCGGCCCCTGAGGACGAACGTGCCGAGCAGGGCGCACTGCAGCCGCAGGTGTTGCTGCTGTCCAGTGGCGAGATCAGCCCATTTCGCTTGCTGATTGCTGAGCGACGCGCGCAAGGCCTGCGCCTGCGCCTGGTCAGCGATGGTTTTCAGTTGCCCAGCGTTGAAGTCGACAGCGTGGCGGTGCGCAAATGACCAAGCGCGCGAGCGGCTTTACCTTGCTTGAAGTGCTGGTGGCGCTGGCTATTTTCGCGCTGGTGGCCGCCAGCGTATTGACCGCCACCGCGCGCAGCCTGCAAACCGCCTCGCGTCTGGAAGAAAAAACTTTGGCCATGTGGATTGCCGACAACCAACTGGTTGAATTGCAGTTGTCGAAGAATCCGGTTGCCGAAGGCCGTGATCAGAGCGAGGTGGACTTCGCTGGACGCCGCTGGCAGTGGCAAAGCGAGGTGCAGGCCACTCGCGAGCCGGACATGCGCCGCGTCACGCTGTGGGTTGCGCCCATCGCGCAGGATCGCTCCACGGCTGACCTGCGCGAGCGCGCTGTAGTCAGCCTGAACGGTTTTCTGGGGGTGACGCCATGAGGACGATGCGCGGCTTTACCCTGCTTGAACTGCTGATCGCCATCGCCATTTTCGCCCTGTTGGGTCTGGGCACTTACCGCATGCTCGACAGCGTGCTGCAAACCGACAAGGTCACCCGCGCCCATGAATTGCAACTGCGTGAGTTGGTTCGGGCCATGGCCGCGTTCGAGCGCGATGTGTTGCAAGTGCAACCCCGGCCAGTGCGTGACCCGTTTGGCGATGTGCGCGCAGCGCTGCTCGGTGATGACTTGGAAAACCCCAGCCTGGAGCTGACACGCAGTGGTTGGCGCAACCCATTAGGCCAGCCTCGGGCTGACCTGCAGCGCGTGCGCTGGCAACTCAGCGGCGAACAATGGCAGCGCCAATACTGGCCCGTGCTCGATCAGGCGCAGGACAGTCAGCCCCAGGTGCAAAAGGCGCTGGAGGGCGTCACGGCCCTGCAATTGCGCTACCTGGATGAACAGGGTGCGTGGCAGACCAACTGGCCGCCGCAGGAGAGCAATCAGGCCGAGGCCCTGACAGCGTTGCCCCAGGCGGTTGAATTGGTCTTGCAGCACCGCCGCTACGGTGAAATTCGCCGTCTGCTGCGCTTGCCCGAGGGCGTGCCCAAGCGCATCCAGCAAGCGCCGCAAGACGACGCGCAAGACCCCAGCCAGCCGGAGCCATCGGCATGACCCGACAGCGCGGCATGGCCTTGATCACGGTGTTGCTCGTGGTTACGGTGGTGACGGTGGTCAGTGCCGGGATTATTGCCCGCCAGCAATTATCGATTCGCAGCAGCGCCAATCAGCTGCATGTGCGCCAGGCGCTGCACTACGCCGTGGGTGGCGAGATTCTGGCCAAGGCTATTTTGCAGCGTGACCTGCAAGGCGGTGACCCGCGTGCGCCGATTGATCATCCGGGCGAGGCCTGGGCAAAACCGCCTGCACCTTTTGCGCTGGATGAAGGCGGCGATCTGCGCTTGCAGATTATTGACCTGACCAGCCGTTTCAACCTCAACAGCCTGCTGCGCCAGGGCCAGCCTAACGAGGCTGCCGTGGCGCAATTTCGCCGTCTGCTGTTGAGCCTGCAGATCGACGCGCCGTATGCCGAGCGCCTGATGGATTGGTTGGACGCCGATGATCAGCCCAGTGGTGGCTACGGCGCAGAAGACAACCAATACCTGCTCGCGCAGCCGCCTTACCGCGCGGCTAATCGGGTGCTGAGTGATGTGTCCGAGTTGCGCCTGTTACTGGAAATGACCGAGGCCGACTACCAGCGGTTACTGCCGTATGTCAGCGCCTTGCCGGTGGACGCCACGCTGAATGTCAACACGGCCAGCGCCCGGGTGCTGAGCAGTCTGGCTGAGGGCATACCGCTGAGTACGGCGCAGGGCTTGGTGGCGTCGCGTGGCGCGGACGGCTACCGCGATGTGCAAAGTTTTATCGCCCAACTGGGTGGGCTGCAGGTGCAAAGCCAAGGGTTGGCGGTGGGCAGCCAGTATTTTCAGGTGCTGACTGAGGTCAGTGTCGGTGAGCGTCGGCAGGTGTTGCGTAGCACGCTGCAGCGCGCCAGCGACGGTCAGGTCTATGTATTAAACCGTGATTTGGGGCAGGGCGGTCTTGCACCTGCGCCCGTTAAGGAAGTTGAGCCATGAGTCAGGCCTACGTATTTTTGCCGCCCGCCGCCTGTGCCGGCGCGCAGGCGGATTTGTCCGTGCAGTGGGTGGTGGACGGCGTTTGTGCATCCCTGCCGTTCAATGAGGTGCAGTCGCAGCTCAACGGGCGTTGGACGTTGGTGCTGCCGGTTGAGGCGGTCACGGCCTGCGCCGTCACGCTGCCTACACGCAAAGCGCGCTGGCTGCGCCAGGCGCTGCCGTTTGCGGTGGAAGAGCTGCTGGCTGAAGAGGTCGAGCAGATGCACCTGGCCCTTGGCGAGGTGCTGGAAGACGGCCGCCACCGGGTTTTTGCGGTGCGCCGCCGTTGGCTTGCAGATTGGTTGGCCCTGTGCGGGCAAGCGCCTGAGGTGATTGTTGTGGACGCCGACCTGCTACCGGGGCCGGGTACTGCGCTCTTGCAGGCGGGTGGCCGCTGGTTGTTGGGTGGCGACAACGTGGCCCGCATGGCATTACAAAGCGAGGACTGGCCCGCCCTCAGTGCGCAGTGCAGCGCGCCGGTCACTGCCTGGTGTGCGCCGCAGGATAAATCACTGAGTCCCATTGATGAGCGTCAACCGGTTGCGGAACCTTTTGCCTGGCTGGCCGAGCAGCCGGTGCGCAGCAATCTGGCGCAGGCCGAGTTCGCGGTGCAGACCGGCAGCGGTCAGTGGTCCCGCTGGCGGCCGGTGCTGGCCTTGTTGGGCCTCTGGGTGGTGCTGCAATGGAGTTTTACGATGGCCCAAGCCTGGCATCTGCAGCGCCAAGCCGATGACTACGCAGCCGCCAGCGCCGCGCTGTACAAAGAGCTGTTTCCGCAGGACAGCAAGCTGGTCAACCTGCGCGCGCAGTTTGATCAGCACCTCAAAGCTGCCAGCGGAGGCGGCCAAAGCCGCTTGCTGGCGTTATTGGCGCAGGTCAGCGCGGCCGTGACGGCCACCGGCGGGCAGTTGCAAATCAGCCAAGTCGATTTCAGTGAGGTGCGCGGTGATCTGGCCATGCAAGTGCAGGCAGCAGACTTCGCTGAGCTGGAAGGCTTGCGCGAACGTCTGCAAAACAGTGGCTTGGTCGTACAGCTAGGCTCGGCCAGTCGCGAAGGCTCTGGTGTGAGCGCACGGGTGGTAATCGGAGAATGAACATGATGTCAAAAGGATTCACCGCGCAGCTGGATAATTCACAGTTGCTGCAACGCTGGCGGGCATTGGCGCCACGTGAGCAGTTTGCCTTGGCCAGCCTGGGGTCATTTCTGTTGCTGGTCGTGCTTTACCTGACGCTCTGGCTACCCGCTCAAGAGCGCCTGCAGGCTGCTCGCAGCGCCTTTGAGAGCCAGCGTGAGCTGAATGCTTACTTGATCAGCCAAGCGCCTGCGGCACGCAATCTGGCCGGATCAAATCAGCAACCTATGCTCGATCCCGCTCGTTTGCAGGGCGCGGTCACAGCCACGGCGGCAACCCAGGGGTTGATCATCGAGCGCCTAGATAATTCAGAAGAGGGTGTGTTGCAGCTTAATTTGCAACCAGCCCCTTTTGCGCAATTGCTGCGCTGGTTCAGCGTGCTACAGGAACAGGGTGTGCAAATTGCCGAAGTCGGGCTGGATCGAGCCGAGGCTAATCAGGTGGCAGCGCGCTTGAGTGTGCGGGTCAGCCAGTAATGGATATGCGTGGCTGCTTAATGGTGCAGACGGCCATAAGCAGGCACCGGGGTTGTGCGATCTTTTTTCCTCTTTTTTAGAAAAACTTGAAGCAGGGTGTTGACTTAGGTGCGCCCCTTGCGTAAATTTCGCGCCTCGCAAGCAGCGGGTGATTAGCTCAGCTGGGAGAGCATCTGCCTTACAAGCAGAGGGTCGGCGGTTCGATCCCGTCATCACCCACCACTCTTGTGAAACCGGACGAAAGTCCACCGACGCGCAGCGGTAGTTCAGTCGGTTAGAATACCGGCCTGTCACGCCGGGGGTCGCGGGTTCGAGTCCCGTCCGCTGCGGTTGAGATGGAGAAGCCCTAATAGGCGGCTTCATCAGATGAAGCAAGAGTTGTACGGACGTAAGTCCACCGACATGCAGCGGTAGTTCAGTCGGTTAGAATACCGGCCTGTCACGCCGGGGGTCGCGGGTTCGAGTCCCGTCCGCTGCGCCAAACATGAAGCCCGCTGATAGCGATATCAGCGGGTTTTTTGTTGCCTGCGCTTTATCTCTTTTAGCGCGACAACTTGTCATCTTGTCTTCATCCGCCTGCTTTAGCTTTATTGGCATGCTCCTTGTTTATGCAATGAGCAGTCAAAACTGATCGAGTAGGGGGAACAGGCAATGGACGAGTATCAAGAAGAGCTGCTGGAAGCTCACGCCTATGAGTTGGATGTGCCGGAGTGCGATGAAGACGCGACCGAGCTCTAATCTGTTAGAACCGACTAAATCGCCCGGCGTTGCTCGCGGCGGTATTCGCCTGGTGTTTGCTGGTTCCAGCGTTTGAACGCGCGCTGAAAGGCCTCGGCCGAGGCAAAGCCAAGCAGGTAGGCGATTTCGCCAAAAGCCAACTCGGTGTCGCGGATGTAGGCCATGGCCAGGTCGCGACGGGTGTCGTTAAGGATGCTGCGAAATTGCGTGCCTTCTTCCGCCAGTTTGCGCCGCAGCGTCCAGGTTGGCAGCTGCAGGCGTGCTGCCACTTCGGCTAGATCCGGCTCGCGGCCATGCAGCAAGGGGCCGAGCAGTTGAGTGATGCGCTCGCGTAAGTTGCGCGTGCGGGTCAGTTGTTGCAGTTGTTCTTCGCATATTTCCAGTAAGTGTCGCCAAGTGCCTGGGCAGTGTTCGGGATTGCGCAAATTCAGGGTTGGCTGATTCAGGCGCAATTGGTTGTGCTCGCAGGCGAACTCCACCGGGCAGGCAAACAGCTCGGAATAGTGCGCGGCATAGTCCGGCGCAGAAAACTCAATCTGAACTTTCTCGACGCTAACAGGCTGCTGCGCCAGGCGACTGAGTTGCTGTGCCCAGCTGGCCAGTACTGAGTCCACCACAAAGCGGTTGTACGTGTTGTAGGGGCTGATGGAATAAAAGCGCAGCCAGGCGCCGTGCTTGTCTTCATGCAGGCTGGACTGGCCGCGGTAGTTGGCTGCATACAGCGGTTCAAAGCGAATCATGGCGCGCGCCGCTTCGCGCACAGTAGGCGCTTGCGCGGCGGTCACACCGGCCAGACCGAGCTGGCTCATGCGACTGAATTGGCCCATCAACAATCCCAAGCCCGGCTCGCCGCATTGTTGAATCGCGCTGTGGCCTAAGCGCATGTAGCGCGGGATCGACAGGCGCGCGCGTGGTTCAGCCAGCCTTGCTGCATCCAGCCCGTAACGTTCCAGCAGTGGTTGTGGGTTTTCACCGCAACTGCGCATGGCATCGGCCAGGCTGTCGACAAAGCCAACGGATAAATCGCCCAATTTGACCCGTGTTGATTTCATCGGCTGAAGCTATCCAGTTTGAGCGGGGTAAGGGTGGTCAGGTTAGGTGGGTGCCCGAGCATTGCCAAGTGCCGCTGTCATTTTTGATCAATAAGTTGTCACTTAAAGTCATTGAGGCGCATGGCTGGGCTGATTATCGTCTAAACCATATCGACCGCACCCGCCAAGAGGCAGCGGCAATTTCGTGAACAGCCAATACCCGATGTGGAGATTTCCATGACTGCTCAGTACCCCAATCTGCTGGCCCCGCTCGATCTGGGTTTCACCACCCTGAAAAACCGTACCCTCATGGGTTCGATGCACACCGGGCTGGAAGAAAAGCCAGGTGGTTTTGAGCGCATGGCGGCCTATTTCGCCGAGCGTGCTCGCGGCGGTGTTGGCCTGATGGTCACCGGCGGTATTGGCCCGAACGAAGAGGGCGGCGTGTATTCCGGCGCGGCGAAGCTGAGCACCCCGGAAGAGGCGGAAAAACACAAGATCGTGACCCGTGCCGTGCACGAGGCCGACGGCAAGATCTGCATGCAGATCCTCCACGCAGGCCGCTATGCCTACAGCCCAAAATCGGTCGCCCCGAGCGCCATTCAAGCACCGATCAACCCGTTCAAGCCCAAAGAGCTGGACGAGGAAGGCATCGAAAAGCAGATTCAGGACTTTATCAACTGCTCCGTATTGGCTCAGCAGGCCGAATACGACGGCGTTGAAATCATGGGTTCGGAAGGTTATTTCATTAACCAGTTCCTTGCCGCACACACCAACCAGCGCACCGACCGTTGGGGTGGCAGTTATGAAAACCGCATGCGTTTGCCGGTGGAAATCGTCCGTCGTGTGCGTGAGGCCGTAGGCCCGAATTTCATCATCATCTACCGCCTGTCGATGCTGGATCTGGTGGAAGGCGGCAGCACTTGGGATGAAATCGTGCTGCTGGCCAAGGCCATCGAGAAAGCCGGTGCAACGCTGATCAACACCGGTATCGGCTGGCACGAAGCGCGTATCCCGACCATTGCCACCAAAGTACCGCGTGCCGCGTTCACCAAGGTCACCGCCAAGCTGCGTGGCGAGGTGAGCATTCCGCTGATCACCACCAACCGTATCAATACCCCGGAAATCGCCGAGCAGGTTCTGGCTGAAGGCGATGCCGACATGGTCTCGATGGCGCGTCCATTCCTGGCTGATCCGGAGTTCGTTAACAAGGCTGCAGAAGGCCGCAGTGATGAAATCAACACCTGCATCGGCTGTAACCAGGCCTGTCTGGACCACACCTTCGGCGGCAAGCTGACCAGCTGCCTGGTCAACCCGCGTGCCTGCCATGAGACCGAGCTGAACTACATCCCAACCACCACGGTGAAGAAAATCGCCGTGGTCGGCGCTGGCCCTGCTGGGCTGTCCGCCGCCACTGTTGCCGCTGAGCGTGGCCACAGCGTGACCCTGTTCGATTCGGCCAGCGAAATTGGCGGCCAGTTCAACGTGGCCAAGCGTGTGCCGGGTAAGGAAGAGTTCTTTGAGACCCTGCGCTACTTCAAGCGCAAGCTGGAAACCACAGGCGTTGATCTGCGTCTGAACACGCGCGTGTCGGTTGAGGATCTGGCTAAAGGCGGTTACGACGACATCATCCTGGCGACCGGTATTGCCCCGCGTACCCCGGCTATTCCAGGCATCGAGCACGCTAAGGTGATCAGCTACCTGGACGCCATTCTGCAACGCAAGCCGGTTGGCCAGAAGGTTGCTGTAATCGGTGCCGGTGGTATCGGCTTTGATGTGTCTGAATTTATCACTCATCAGGGCGAAGCCACCAGCCTCAACCGTGAGGCGTTCTGGAAAGAGTGGGGCATCGACGCCGATCTCGAAGCGCGCGGCGGTGTGGCGGGTGTTCAAGCGCATCCGCATCCGGCGGCGCGTGAAGTGTTCCTGCTGCAACGCAAGAAAACCAAAGTCGGCGATGGCTTGGGTAAAACCACCGGTTGGATTCACCGTACCGGTTTGAAGAACAAGAACGTGCAGATGCTCAACGCAGTCGAATACCTCAAGGTTGACGACGCTGGCCTGCATATCAGCGTGGCGGGCGGTGAGCCGCAAGTGTTGCCAGTGGACACTGTGATCGTCTGCGCCGGTCAAGACCCGCTGCGCGAACTGCAGGAAGGTCTGGAGAATGCCGGTCAGGTCGTGCACCTGATTGGTGGTGCTGATGTGGCCAGCGAACTGGACGCCAAGCGCGCCATCAACCAGGGATCGCGCCTCGCGGCTGAACTCTGATGACCAACGCCCCGCCTCGTGCGGGGCGTTTTCTATGTGGCTAAAACAATAAGGAAATGCCCATGTCTTCTTCCGCTCAACTCCAGCCTGCAGCTGCCGCCACGCTCGCCCAGTGGCATGGTCTGATGCAAAAAAACGATCTGCGTGATCTGCCGCAATTACTGCATCCGCAGGCGGTCTTCCGCTCGCCCATGGCTTACAAGCCCTATGCCGGCGCGCCGATGGTGTCGCTGATTCTGAATACGGTCAGCCAAGTGTTTGTGGATTTTGTTTACCACCGTGAATTGGTCAGCGCTGATGGCCTGAGCGTGGTGTTGGAGTTTAGTGCCAAGGTGGGTGAGCGCGAGCTCAAGGGTATCGACATGGTGCGCTTTGATGAGGACGGCAAGATCGTTGAGTTCGAAGTAATGATTCGACCCATGAGCGGCTTGCAGGCGCTGGGCGATGAAATGAGTCGGCGTTTGGCTCCATTTCTGGCAGCGGCTAAAGGCTAGGTCACCAAATCCGTCACATTTTTGTCTGACAGCCCACGTTGCGTGGGCTATTGGCCGGTTCAGTGCCAACCCAGTCACATTGCCGGGTTTGGCTTTTCCCCTAGACTGCCCGCACTTGCGTAGGGTATTTGGTTTTTAGCGCTTGCATGGTTTGTCAGAATTTTGGCAGTCTTGTTGGGTGTGCCAATATTTGCGCAATTGATACGGGTTGTGCGAGTTGAGCGCAGCTCTTTAGGCCGCTAGAGGACGATCCAATGAGCATGCAGATCAAGCCGCAGATGGTTGAGGCCGTGCTGTTCTTCAGCGAGCGTGGCGGTATCTGCAAGCAGATGTTTTTCCCCGAGTTTGAGGCCTTGCTCGATGGCGTGGTGAACATGCCCGAGTTTGCTGACCAGCAAATGCGCGTGGCTTATGCCCTGATTAATCCACGCTTGTTGATCAAGGCGCTGGTGTTCTTTTATCTCGATTTTGACGAGAAGGGCGCGCCGGATACAGGTTGGAATATCCCTTTACAGCATTTGGCTGAGCGTGCCGGCCGTGGCCCCGATCTCGGTGCCGGACCGATTCGTTTGGCCTGCCGCAGCCAATGCCCGGTGTCTTGGCACCAGATGCACCTGTGGGACCCCAGTCTGACGCCGGGCAACAATGACCTAGCATTGCTGCGTGATGTCGTCAAACGCAACGCTTTGGGTTTGCTGGTTGAGGATGAAGCGGCACCAGCGGTGGCCACCGAACGTCTGCAGATGGCTTCGGAGGATCGTTGGTATGCGGCCGATCCCGCTCAGGAAGAGGCGGGTAAAGCTCAAGAAAAGCTTGATCAGCAAGAGCGGGTCAAAGCTGCACAGTTGATCAAGCAACAGCGTTTGCGCATCAGCAGCCTGACTCAGCAACACGAAGAAGAACTGGCCAAGTTCAAGTTGGCCAGTGACGAACAGAGCAGCAACTTGCTGGCGCAAATTCATGGCTTGCATCAGGCCTTGCGTCAGCAAGAAGAACACAATGCGGTGTTAAAGACGCAACTGGCTGCTCAGGCGGCCAGCTTTCAGACCTCACGCGAGGAAATGACGGCTCAGTTGCGAGAGTTGGAGCGCGACGGACTCAGCGAAATTGACGGCCTGCGCACACAGTTTGAAGGTGAGATGCACGCTAAAATTGCCGCAGCCGTGGCGCAATACAAAGAGCAGATTGCCATTCGCGATGTCGAGTTGGCCTACCGTGCCGAGCAGGACACTCAGGCCTTGCAGGAGATCAACCGACTCAAACGCGCCTACACCGATTTGGTCAGCCAGGGTGGCGAGCAAATTCTCGAGCGCTTGGCCAAGTTGGGCGTGGTGTTTGTGGTGTATCACCCCGGCGCTGGCCACCTGACCATCCCATTGCAGGATATAGCTGTTTATCAGGACAACCCGTTGTCCTACGCGGCGGCTAAGTGCTTTGTCAGCGAAGAGCAGTATCGCCACTGGATGGCGCACTATCAGCAACCTACCTGCGAAGCAGAACTGCCGGCTGGCGGGCGTTGTGCCATGCCGATAGACCGCATTGATACGCCTGGCCGCTTTACCTTGGGTGAGTCCAACTGCTGTGCCCGGCACAAGGCCAGCAGCCGTTTGCGCACCGTGGGTTGACCTTGTCGGTGGTCGTGCCTGACTGGACACCGCATGCGCCTTTGCAGCGCTTGTGTCTGCCGTGGTCAGAAGCTGCTGGGGTTGAGCTGGCCGTGTTGCGTCTGGACCTGATCGACCCGTTGATCAGCGGCAATAAATGGTTCAAGTTGAGTCATCATCTGGCCCGCGCTCAAGACGAATCGGCTGCGGGCGTGATCAGTCTCGGCGGCGCTCATTCCAATCATCTGCATGCGCTGGCCGCCGCCGGTAAGCGTTTTGGCTTTGCCACGGTGGGTTTGTTGCGTGGTCATGCGCAGCAAACAGCAACGGTGGATGACTTGCTGGCTTTTGGGATGCAACTGCATTGGCTGGGGTATGCGGGCTATCGGGCGCGCCATGCGGCAGATTTCTGGCTGCCGTGGCAGGCGCAGTATCCAGGCTTTTATGCTGTCCCCGAAGGCGGTGGCGGTCTGTCTGGGGCTTTGGGCTGCATGGCTCTGCTGCCGATGGTGCGCGAGCAACTGGCAGAGATCGGTTGGGCTGATTACGACGCCTGGTGGCTGGCGGCCGGAACGGGCACAACACTGGCTGGCCTGCTGCTGGCTGAGGCGTCTGCGCATCCGGTGCATGGGGCCTTGGCGGTGCCTGCTGATCATGGCGTTGCGCAGCAGGTACAGCAGATTGTATTGGCGGCGGCTCAGCCTGTTGGGCACTACCATCTGCATGAAGCCTGTCGCGGTGGTTTTGCCCGCAGCGATGCTGAGTTACTGGCTTTTATGCATGACGCTGAAAACCACATCGCCATGCCGTTGGAGCCCCTGTACACATCCAAGGCTTTAATGGCGTTGCGCCAGCAGGTCGAGGCCGGTTACTTTGCGCGCGGCAGCCGGGTGGTTTTTGTCCATACTGGTGGCTTGCAAGGGCGGGCATCGGCTTTGTCATCGTCTGCATCTCTACTCTGAATACCACCGGCGGAGCCTGGATTCTGCATGAGCGAACCTCTCAATCCTGAACAGCTGCGCAGCCTCACCCCACTCAATGTGCTGTCTGAGCAGCAGTGGCGTGAACTCCGGTCACAATTGATTCCTCAGCCTGTGCTGGCCGGGCAGGTGTTGTTTCGCGCAGCAGATCAGGCCCGCGTGACCTACTACCTATTGGCCGGTGAATTACTCTTGCAATCGGCCGAGGGTCAGCAGCGTATACAGGCTGGCAGTGAGGCCAGTTGTCACCCGTTATCACCCAGCCTGCCGCGCTTGCATGAGGCGCGTGCGCTGACCGATGCCAGTGTGTTGGCCCTGGACACCGCCACCCTCAACCGTTTGCTCACCTGGCGTCTGGCTTATCAGGATCTGCTGTTGGAGCTGGGGCAGCACCACGAAGACGTGGAATGGCTGGAGCGGTTGTTGGAAAACCCGCTGTTTGCCAAAGTGCCGCCGTCCAACGTGCGCGCGATGTTGGCTCGTTTGCAGCGCATTGAATTGTCTGCGGGCAGTACGGTGTTGCAAGAAGGCGATGTGGGCGATAGTTGCTACTTCCTTAAGCATGGGCGCGCCGAAGTGATTCGCGGCGCCGGCAGTGCGCAGCAGGTGTTGGCTGAGTTGGAGATTGGTGCCTGTTTTGGTGAGGAAGCCTTGCTGGCTGACAGCCCGCGCAATGCCACGGTGACTCTGCTTGAAGACGGTGTGGTGCTGCGCCTGGATCGGCAGGATTTTTTCGCCTTGCTCAAAGCGCCAGTGGTGGATGAGGTGTCGCTGGGTGAGGCTTCCCGTTTGCTGGCCGCCGGGGCGCAATGGCTGGATGTGCGCCTGCAGGACGAATACCAGCGCGCCCATGCGCTGCAATCGTTGAACATGCCTCTGCAACTGCTGCGTCTCAAAGCCCGATTATTGGATAAAGCGCGCACCTACCTGTGCTACTGCGACAGCGGCAAACGCAGCAGCAGCGCGGTGTTTCTTCTGTCGCAATTGGGCTACAGCGCCTATGCCCTGCGCGATGGGGTGGACGCTTTGCCAGCGGTGCAGCGCGATGCGTTGCTGTGCGAAAGCGGTTCGGGCTACCTGGCCCGCTCCGGCGGCCGAACCGAGCGCAGCCTGTGATTTAGCTGGCCGGTTGTGCCGGCCAGTGATCATGCAGCAGAAACACTCGTTCGGCTTCCTGCCAACGGTTTGGCGCAATCTCTTCCAAGCGCACCAGCAACTGAGCATTGGCATTACTGGCTAACGCCGCTAACCATTGCTGCAACTGTTGAGGCGTCCATAACGCGGCTGTTTCGACATGCGCCGGGGCCAGCCAGGCCGGGCGTGTCAACGGTTGCCATAGGCCTTGGTGCTGGGCGCTAAAAGCCAACCAGTCACGATGATGCAGCCAGCGTCCACGCAAGTGCTGTGGGTTGCTGCCGAGCGGTGCACTGCAGGGGTTTTGCCAGGGGTAGAATAGATACCCTGCCAGCCATAATGCAGACTGAACCTGGTTTGGCGTGTAGGTGGCCAAAAGCGCCTGGGCATGCGGGCTTTTGCACAGTGGCAGTTGATGCTGAAGCAGATGGTCCAGTTTGATATCCAGTCGATCACGGCTGCCCGGGCCTAGCCAGTGCGCCGGATCCAGGCCGCTGCACTGCGCCTGAGCCAGGTAAAGTTTGATGGCGAACTCAATGTGGTGCACGCCTTGTTCATCGCGCAGCAACAGGTCCAACTCACCCAGGGTATGCCCGTGCTGGCGAATGGGCAGGTTGGCGGCTAGCACCTCAACGCCGGGTGCAGCTTGCAAGGCAAACTGCCATAGGCGCTCGTAATACAAGCCTAAACGCCGCACTGAATGCTGGCTGAGCCATTGCGTGAGCCTGTGATTGTCAGCATCCAGGCGCAGCAACCAGTCAGCCAGAGCATCGGGTTGTAGGCTCCAGGTACTGGCAGTCAACGGGTGGCGTTGCGGCCAATCGGTGTGGTTGAGCAATGGCGGCGAAAGCAGCGTCCAGGCCAAATCACGCACGCTGGGTTGGCGCAGTTGCGAGAGTAGGTCGGTCAGTGAGGGGAGGTGCGTCATGTTGCGAGCATAGCGCTTCGAGCCGATTAACGATCGCCTGTGCGTCGATCCTGTTGGGTTAAGCAGCCGTTGGCACACTCACAAAGCGCTTCTGGCAGGCATGCGGTTTGCCGCTGCTATCGGCTTTCGCCCATAATCCAAACCCTAGATCCAGAGCCTGGCGGGAGCACCATGGAGCAATTTCGTAATATCGGCATCATCGGTCGGCTGGGCAGCACCCAGGTTCTCGACACCATCCGCCGGCTGAAGAAATTTCTGCTCGCTCGTCACCTGCATGTGATCCTTGAAGACACCATCGCTGAAGTACTGCCGGGGCATGGCTTGCAGACCTCATCGCGGAAAATTCTCGGTGAAGTCTGCGACCTGGTGATTGTGGTCGGCGGCGACGGCAGCATGCTCGGTGCCGCGCGGGCCTTGGCGCGGCATAAAGTGCCTGTGCTGGGCGTCAACCGTGGCAGTTTGGGCTTTCTCACCGACATTCGTCCAGATGAGTTGGAAATCAAGGTTGAGCAAGTATTGGAAGGGCATTACCTGACCGAGAATCGCTTTTTGCTCGAGGCTGAAGTGCGCCGCAATGGCGAGGCCATCGGGCAGGGCGATGCGCTCAATGATGTGGTGTTGCACCCCGGCAAATCGACCAAGATGATCGAGTTCGAACTCTATATCGACGGTCAGTTTGTTTGCAGCCAGAAGGCCGACGGCCTGATTGTCGCCACCCCGACCGGCTCCACTGCGTATGCCTTGTCGGCGGGTGGCCCGATCATGCACCCCAAGCTGGATGCCATCGTGATTGTGCCGATGTATCCGCATACCTTGTCCAGTCGCCCGATTGTGGTGGACGCGAGCAGCGAGCTTAAAATCGTTGTGTCCAAAGACTTGCAGATTTATCCCCTGGTTTCCTGCGATGGGCAAAACCACTTCACCTGCGCGCCTGGCGACACCATCACCGTGGCCAAGCGCCCGCAGAAGCTGCGCTTGATTCACCCGCTCGATCACAATTTTTACGAGGTCTGCCGCAACAAGCTGGGTTGGGGCAGTCGGCTTGGGGGCGGTGATTGATGCACCTTGATCCTGCCCGTGGCTACGACCTGATCGGCGACATTCACGGCTGCGCGAAAACCTTGGAACGTTTGCTGAGCACCCTTGGCTATCGCTTGCAGGCTGGGGTGTGGCGACATGCGCACCGTCAGGTGATTTTCCTTGGTGATCTGGTCGACCGTGGCCCGCGCATACGCGAAACGCTGCATCTGGTGCGCGATATGGTCAGCGCTGGGCAGGCGCTGTGCATCATGGGTAATCACGAGTTCAATGCCTTGGCTTGGAGCACGCCGGCGGCGCCGGGCAGTGGGCGGCAGTTCGTCCGCGAGCACAACCCGCGGCATGCGCGGTTGATCAAGGAAACCCTGCAGCAGTTCGATGCCTACCCGGCTGAGTGGCAGGTTTTTCTCGATTGGTTCTATGAGTTGCCGTTGTTTATCGACGCCGGGCGTTTCCGCGTGGTGCATGCCTGTTGGGATGAAAGCCTGATCGAGCCGTTGCGCGCGCAGTTTGCCGATGGCTGCATCGATGAACACTTTGTCCAGGCTGCGGCCGAGTACGGCAGTTTTGCCAATACCGTCTTCGATCGGTTACTGCGTGGTACGGATATGCGCCTGCCGCACGGCATGACCCTGACCAGTGACGACGGCTTTACCCGTTCGCACTTTCGCACCAAGTTCTGGGAAGAAGATCCACAGACCTACGGCGATATCGTCTTCCAGCCCGACGCCTTGCCTGAACTGGCTGCGCAGATGCCACTGAGCGAAATGCAAAAAACTGAATTACTCAAATACGGCGCCGATCAACCGTTGTTGTTCGTTGGCCATTACTGGCGTAGCGGCAAGCCCGCGCCCATTCGCAGCAACCTGGCCTGCCTGGATTACAGCGCCGTGCTCAATGGCAAGCTGGTGGCCTATCGGCTGGATCAGGAAAGTCGCCTGGATGCCGACAAGTTTGTATGGGTCGATGTCGATCCCTCGGAGGCACGGCCATGAGTGCTGTAGCGGCGATGCGCCTGCCTGAACAGGTCGATCTGAGTGGCTTTATCAACCTGCTGCAACGCCTGCAGGTGCCGCATCGCGTTGCGGAAGAGGCGGGTGAGCAGGTGCTTTGGGTGCCCGATGAGCATCTAGCCGAACAGGTGCGCGCGCTGTACGCGCTGCACCCGCACGGCGATACAAACCTTGAACTGCAACCGCTGGCGGTTGAGCAACGCGTCTTGTCGGGTTTTTTCCAGCAACTGCGGGCCAGCCTGATGACCGCCACCGTGCTGCTGCTGACCTTTATTGTCGCGGCCATCACGCTGTTGGGCGATAACCTGCCGGCGATCAGTTGGCTGAGTTTTGTCGATTACCGCGTGCAAGGCGATTACATCTACTTCAGCTACCTCAATGACACGCTGCACAGTGGCCAGTGGTGGCGCTTACTGACGCCAATGCTGATTCACTTCGGCATTCTTCACCTGGCCATGAACACCCTCTGGTATTGGGAGCTTGGGCGGCGGATTGAAGCGCGGCAAGGGCCGTTGATGCTGTTCTTGCTCACACTGTTATTCAGCCTGGCTGCCAATTTTGCACAGTATCTGCACGCCGGCCCCTCGCTGTTTGGCGGGTTGTCCGGCGTGCTCTATGGCCTGCTCGGGCATTGCTGGATTTTCCAGCGCCTGGCACCCACACCGGCGTATCGCTTGCCGCCGGGCGTATTGGTGATGATGCTGGCCTGGCTGCTGATCTGCATGACCGGCATCTTTGAACTGCTGCAATTTGGCGCGATTGCCAACGCGGCGCATGTTGGTGGTCTGCTGGCCGGTTGCCTGACTGGGCTGCTGGGCGGTCTTTGGGCGCGTCGGCGATACGCGTAGTTGTGTGACAGGCTGGTAAACTGCCACTTTGCATTTGGAGGCGCGTATGTCGTCCTTTCTTGAAGCGATTGAAAACATCACCCCAGAGATTTATCAGAGCCTCAAGCTGGCTGTGGAAATCGGCAAATGGCCCGATGGCCGCAAGCTGACGCAGGAGCAGAAAGAGCTGACCCTGCAAGCGCTGATTGCCTGGGAAATCCAGAACCTGCCGGAAGAAGAGCGCATCGGCTACATGGGGCCGCAAGAATGCAGCTCCAAGTCCGAGCCGATTCCCAATCTGCTGTTCAAGTCCTCGGATACCCTGCACTGATGAGTGAGTTGGCTCGTGGTGCCCTGAGTAAAATGGCGACGCAGTTGGGTGCGCCGGTGCAGTACAGCTTTCGCCTCAGCGATGAATTACTGCCGGTTAACCCGCTGATCGGCAAGACCTTGCGCCTGGAGTTTCTCGGCGCGATTCACTGCTCCCATTGCGGGCGCAAAACCAAAAGCAGCTATAGCCAAGGCTACTGCTACCCCTGCATGCAGAAGCTGGCGCAGTGCGATATCTGCATCATGAGCCCGGAGCGTTGCCACTATGAGGCCGGCACCTGCCGCGAGCCGAGTTGGGGCGAGCAGTTCTGCATGACCGATCACGTGGTCTACCTGGCCAACTCCAGTGGCGTGAAAGTCGGCATCACCCGCGCCACACAAATCCCGACCCGCTGGATCGATCAGGGCGCGACGCAGGCGCTGCCAATCCTGCGCGTCGCCACCCGACAACAGTCCGGCTTTGTTGAAGATCTGCTGCGCAGCCAAGTGGCGGATAAAACCAACTGGCGCGCGCTGCTTAAAGGTGATGCAACGCCGGTCGATCTGCTCGCCGTGCGCGAACAGTTGTTTACCACGTGCAGCAGTGGCCTCACCGAACTGCAACAGCGTTTTGGTATTCAAGCCATTCAGCCATTGAGCGATCAGGCCGTGGTGCAGATTGCCTACCCGATCAACGCCTACCCGGCCAAGATCAACAGCTTCAATCTGGACAAGAATCCGCTGGCCGAAGGCACGTTGCTGGGCATCAAGGGCCAGTACCTGATGTTCGATACCGGCGTTATCAATATTCGCAAATACACCGCTTACCAGTTGGCCATCCACGAGATAGCCGCCTGATCACCCCTTGCAGCGCGGGCTTAAAGCTCGCCGCAGCCCTGAAGAGGTCCCGCCATGCGCACTGAACAGCCGAAGATGATCTACCTCAAGGACTACCAGGTTCCGGATTATCTGATTGATGAAACGCACCTGACCTTCGAGTTGTTCGAGGATCACACCCTGGTGCATGCGCAATTGCTGATGCGCCGCAACCCCGCGGCGGGTGTAGGTTTGCCACCGCTGGTGCTGGATGGTCAGCAGTTGGAGTTGCTCAGTGTGGCGCTCGACGATCGCGAGCTGAGTGCTGGCGACTACCAACTGAGCGACAGTCATCTGACCTTGCAGCCTACTGCGGCCAGCTTCGTGATCGACAGTAGCGTGCGCATCCACCCGGAGAGCAACACCGCGCTTGAAGGCCTGTACAAGTCCAGCGGCATGTTCTGCACTCAGTGCGAGGCCGAGGGTTTTCGCAAGATCACCTACTACCTCGACCGCCCGGACGTGATGAGTAAATTCACCACCACCCTGAGCGCCGAGCAGCACAGCTACCCGGTGCTGCTCTCTAACGGCAACCCGATTGCCAGCGGAACAGAAGACGGCGGCCGCCATTGGGCGACCTGGGAAGACCCCTTTATGAAGCCGGCCTATCTGTTTGCACTGGTCGCCGGTGACCTCTGGTGTGTGGAAGACAGCTTCACCACCATGAGCAATCGTGACGTGGCGCTGCGCATTTATGTCGAGCCGGAAAACATCGACAAATGCCAGCACGCCATGGATAGCCTGAAAAAATCCATGAAGTGGGATGAAGAGGTCTACGGCCGTGAGTACGACCTCGACATCTTTATGATCGTCGCGGTCAACGACTTCAACATGGGGGCCATGGAAAACAAGGGCCTCAACATCTTCAACTCCAGCTGCGTACTGGCCAAGGCTGAAACCGCCACCGACGCCGCGCACCAGCGCGTCGAGGCAGTCGTCGCCCACGAGTACTTCCACAACTGGTCGGGCAACCGCGTAACCTGCCGCGACTGGTTCCAGTTGTCGCTTAAAGAAGGCTTTACCGTGTTCCGCGATGCTGAGTTCAGCGCCGACATGCACTCGCGCACGGTTAAACGCATTGAGGATGTGGCCTACCTACGCACCCATCAGTTCGCCGAAGACGCTGGCCCTATGGCCCATCCGGTGCGTCCGGACGCCTTTATGGAGATTTCCAACTTCTATACCTTGACCGTTTATGAGAAAGGTTCAGAAGTGGTGCGCATGATCCGCACCTTGGTCGGTGCCGAGGGTTTCCGCAAAGGCAGCGATTTGTACTTCGCCCGCCACGACGGTCAAGCCGTGACCTGTGATGATTTTATCCTGGCGATGGAAGAGGCCAATGGCATCGACCTGACCCAGTTCAAGCGTTGGTACAGCCAGGCCGGTACGCCGCGTCTGGACGTCAGCGAAAGCTACGATGCTGCTGCCAATTGCTACCGTCTGCACTTCCGTCAAAGCTGCCCGGCCACCCCGGGCCAGGCCGAAAAACTGCCGTTTGTGATTCCTGTCGAGTTGGCCCTGCTGGACGCCCAAGGACGTGAATTGCCGCTGCAACTGGTCGGTGAAGAAGCCGCAGTGGGCACGTCCCGTGTGCTGCAGATAACCGAAGCCGAGCAGGCGTTCACCTTTGTTAATCTGGCGGAGCAACCGCTGCCGTCCTTGCTGCGTGGCTTCTCTGCGCCGGTCAAACTGAGCTTCCCCTACAGCCGCGATCAATTGATGTTCCTCATGCAGCACGACAGTGACGGCTTCAACCGCTGGGAAGCGGGGCAGCAATTGTCGGTACAGGTGCTGCAAGAGTTGATTGGCCAGCATCAGCGTGGCGAGGCGCTGGTGATGGATCAGCGTCTGGTTGAGGCCTGTCGCACGCTGTTGGCTGATGAGTCGCTGGATCAAGCCATGGTCGCCGAAATGCTCTCGTTGCCCGGCGAGGCCTACCTGACTGAAATCAGCGCAGTGGCAGACGTTGAGGCGATCCACGCTGCCCGTGAATTTGCCCGCCAGCAACTCTCGGCTGCGCTGTTTGATCTATTCTGGCAGCGTTATCAGCGCAATCGCGATGTGTCGCGCAGCAGCGCTTATGTCGCTGAAGCCGAACACTTTGCCCGTCGCAGCTTGCAGAACATCGCACTTTCCTACCTGATGCTCAGTGCCAAGGCTGAGGTGCTCGCCGCGTGTCTGGAGCAGTTTGAGCATGCTGACAATATGACCGAGCGGCTGGCGGCGTTGGCGGTGTTAATCAACTCGCCGTTCGAGAGCGAGAAAGCCGTCGCATTGGCCAGCTTTGCCGAACACTTCAAGGACAACGCCCTGGTCATGGATCAGTGGTTTAGCGTACAGGCCGCTTGTGCGCTGCCGGGCGCGCTGCAGCGTGTTGAGCAGTTGATGCAACACCCCGCATTCACCCTGAAGAACCCGAACAAGGTACGCGCCTTGATCGGCGCATTTGCCGGGCAAAACCTGCTGGGCTTCCATCAGGCCGATGGCAGCGGTTATCGCTTCCTGGCGGATCAGGTGATCACCCTCAATGCCCTCAACCCACAAATCGCCTCGCGCTTGCTCGCGCCACTGACGCGCTGGGCCAAATACGGCAGTGAGCGCCAAGCGCAGATGAAGGCTGAGTTGCAGCGCATTCTGGATTCGGGTGAGTTGTCCAGTGATGTTTATGAAGTGCTCAGCAAAAGCTTGGCCAAGGCATAGAGCGCGGTAACACCGTGTTTTTGAATGCCACACTTTGCTGTTATCTGGCCTGCAATCCACGTTGACCTAATCGGCCCTTGGCTAGGGCTTATTTCTTAAGCCTGGCTGGCTAATACATCGGTTGGACTACGAGCCTTGTTCTCTTCAAAAGTGTTACCTGTCGCGCACAGGTAGCACTTTTGGTGTTACCCCTCCTATGTGTAAGCAAAGTTTGCGCTGTGCGAGTTCAGCTGCTTGGGTTGACGCTGCCTATTTTTTCCGAAGCGGTTTGCCGGGGTTAACGCTGCGCTGTGACAGATCGCGTCAAACAGTAGGACAAAAAAAGAAAGATTCGTACCGCTCAGGCGTTATTTGCTCGCTGAATGATCAGTCACAATTTGAGCTGATGTGCTGTATGAGGGTGGTGTTGTATTTTTTATACAGTTGTTTGAATTGGCATCATGGTTGCAGTTGCAGAAGCTGATTTGACCTCGTCTTGGTCTATGCCAGGTTGTGAGGTGCGTGAAAACGCATTGGGAGGTGTCTTCCAGTCAGCATTTAAGGCCGTCACCAGTATGGCCATAACGAGCGCCCCAAAAATTGGTGCGCCACAAGATGATCTGTCCACGGAGTAACGTTTCGATGGAAATTAAGTCCAGTAAGTCTGTATTGCGTTTTGCACCTGCCACGGCGGGTTTTGCTTTTGTCGGTCTACTGCCTCTGCTGGTAGCAGCGCACGTTCAGGCTGTTGAATTCAGCTTTGCCGATAACGAAATCAGCGGCTCCATCGACTCCACCGTGTCCTATGGCCAACTCTGGCGTGTACAGGGGCAGGACAAGACTAATGATGATATCAACACCAATGATGGTAATCGTAATTACGATACAGGCTTGGTTTCTGAAGTTTTTAAGGTTACTACTGATATGGAGATTACATATCAGAACTATGGTGCTTTTGTGCGTGGCACAGCGTTTTATGATACTCAAATAATGGATAAGCGAAACGACTATTACGACAGTGGTCTAGTTTATTTGCCCAGCCAGAATTTACCTAGGGATGACAGTTTCACGCGTGATACGCGTCATGCTGCTGGTCGTAATGCGGAGATACTTGATGCTTACGTCTATGGTAATTGGGATGTTGGGGATATGCCTCTTGGGGTCCGTCTAGGTAAACAGGTTTTCAACTGGGGTGAGGGTCTTTTTTATCGTGGAGGCGTAAACGCTACTAACCCAGTTGACGCCGGAAAGTTTCGTTTACCTGGTGCTGAAGTGAAAGAGGTTCTGATTCCAGTTGAAGCTATTAGTTTTAATCTTGGCTTGTCTGATAGTTTGTCTATGGAGGCTTTTTATCAGTGGAACTGGAAGGAAACAGCTATTGATCCGGTAGGTACATTTTTCTCTGAGACTGATTTGTTTGCGGAGGGTGGTAATACTGCTTATAACCGTAGCGGTTCACTTGCGAGTGTGTTGACTCCAAATGGTAACTTCGGTGGTAACTCTCTTTACGGTTTGCTGTCATCTAATCCTGCTTCAGGATTGCGTGGTAGCCAGTACGCAAATTCTGGTGCGTTTAAGGTTGCTACTATTGATAGTGATTTGAATGCTAAGGATGACGGGCAGTATGGTTTTAACTTTAAGTATATTGCTGAGGGTTTGAATTCTACAGAGTTTGGTGCCTACTTTCTGAATTACCACTCCAAAGAGCCTTATATTAATGCAGATATAAACTCTGCTTATAATGGTGTAACTGGTCTTCAGTATACTGATCTTTTGGGTAATCCCGCGGTGATTGGTGCTGCTGCGCTTGGGAATACTACTGCTCAGCGGATTGTCGGTGGTCTCCTTGCTGTAGATGTTGGTAATCAGATTCAGGCGCGTCGGCAATACGTTGAAGATATTCGTGCCCTGAATTCATAGAATAAGTGCAACGCTTGAAACGATAGGCAGAGGGCCAGCCACCGGTAGAATCCAGGCTCTCACACCAAAGGATTCAAGC